>RHMF01000891.1_pt1 | contig 13352 bp, 22 predicted proteins | sample 5365151 | NCBI WGS metagenome assembly RHMF01 (sample SAMN10266501, study PRJNA497801) | feces metagenome | isolation source: feces | host: Bos taurus | place: China: Prairie of Fairy Mountain | collected 2017-08-14 | reverse complement strand
GTACATAATTGATGGAGAATCTGCCGTTTATTTCAGTTTCTTTGATGATGCGACTCCTCCATTCCTTCCAGTTATTCCTGCTACTCTACAGTATGACTCGGCGGTTGATACTGAAGCAGAAAGAGCAGTAGATGAAATAAGAAAAATTTTAGTGCAAAAGATCCCTCACTTAACTGATGGAACTTTGCTCTTTGAACCGCCTGAAGCCGAAGTAATGCATAATGGTGCTGTTCAAATGCTGAGTGGCAATAAGACAGTTTCCGTTTTAACAACATATGCCGATGTTGATGCAGTTACTTCAAAGACTTCAAATGATAGTGTTACTGAGTTCCTTGAGAACATGGTGCAGAATATCTATGCGAAAACCGGCACTTCACAAGAATTATTCTCACCAAAAGGTGCCGAAGCTCTCGCGATGTGCATTAATAATGACATGGCGATGATGATGATTTTGGCATATAAATATTCTCGTTTTATCACCAATCTCATTAATAGAATTTTCAGTAATGCAAATATAAGTTTTACTTATAATATTTTACCGGTAAGTTATTATAACCAGGCAGATTATATCACTGATGCTTTCAAGTTAGCACAAAGTGGATACAGTTTCTTAATTCCATGTGCGGCCCTTGGTGTGAGCCAGCGCGCATTGATGGATTTGAAGGAACTTGAAAACGAAGTATTAGACCTTGATAAAGTTCTGATTCCGCTGCAGTCTACATACACTCAGAGTTATAGACGCAATGAAGAGACTAAAACAACTACTGAAGAAGAAGTTGAGAAGCCCGATGAGTCAGAAACCGAGGAAAAAACAACTGTGTTGACCGAAGAAGAGCAACCTACTGATTCAAAATAATGTAAAGGGGGATTTACATGTATAATAAAATTACTGAATTCCCAGTTACAATTTATGGGCAACTAGAGCGATATAATGATGTTTTATCCAAAGCCCGTTGTAGAATTTTCTACAAATATGGCAATCGAAATGGTACTTATATTACAGATTAGTTTGCAGAGCGACTATTACAAACAGTCCCATATACTCCTGTAAAAGGGATTTATGAAGGAGATGACTATACTGACCACGGTACCGAAAGGACCGAAGGCCGCATTTATGGTATAGTGCCTGAAAATCCTAATTTAAGTTGGGAAACCAACTTAGATGAAGATGGAGTTGAAAGGGAATATGCTTGTGTCGATGTGTTAATCTTTACCGGCCTATATGAAGAAGCAAAAGAAATAATTGGAAAGAGCCAATCTATGGAACTCTATCCTCCTTCCATTAAATATCACCAAGCTATAGTGCGCGGACAACAATATGTTGTATTTGATGAAGGTAGTTTCTTTGGACTTCAAGTTTTAGGCGATAAAGTTGAACCTTGCTTTGAAGGCGCCGCCTTCTATTCTCTTGAAGAAGCAGAAGAATTACAACAAGCAATTCAATCTACTCTTGAGAAATTACAGAAGTACTCTGCAAATCATGGAGGAACTAAAATGTTAAAATTTAAACTTTCAGATGATGAAAAGTTTAATGCATTATGGACACTTCTTAATCCGGATTATAATGAGGAAGGCGGCTGGGTTGTTAGTTATAGCATTACAAAAGTCTACGATGATTATGCGCTTGCCTATAATTATGAAACGGGAAATTATGAAAGAGTACATTATGTAAAGAGTGATGAAAACGATAGTGTGGAACTTGGTGAACGTGAAGTTGTCTACATTGTGGATGTTACTTCTTCCGAGTATGACACACTTGAAACTCTTCGTAAGCTGAATGGCGACACTTATGAATTAGTAAGCGAAAACCTCCAGAACGCCGACGTTAATGCAGGAAAGTTAGAGGAAGCCGCCACGCAGATTGAAGAATTTAGTGCTAAAATTGAAGAATTTAACTCCAAAGTTGATGAGTTGAATGAAACAATTTCCACTTTAACTACGGAGAATGAAAAAGTCTCTGCGGATTGTGAGGTTCTGACTCACAGTTATCAAGAGGCTCAAATCAATATTGAGCAACTGAATAGCGAGTTGGATGCGCTTAAAGATTATAAGCACAATGTTGAACTTAACGAGAAGAACGCAGTCATTGATCAGTATATCAATGTTCTTGATAGTACAGTACTTGATACTTACCGTGCAGACATTGAAAACTATGATGCTGAGGAACTCGATATGAGACTGGCTTATGAGATTAAGAAGTCTAATCCTTCGGTTTTCTCAAAGAATCCTACACCCTTCGTTCCTAAAGACACTCCTGTGCAAGGAATCGAAGCAATTCTTGCAAAATATCAAAAATAATTGGAGGATATATTTATGGCTAGATTAGCTATTAAAGGTTATGGCCAGGTTGAGTTAAACAACGCTGCTTTCCGTAGGGATGGCCGCATTGAAGCTCAGTGCAAGCCTAACGCTAGCAATTTTTCTAACGTAAAAATTGAAAATGGCATGATTCTCGCTATTGATGGTAAAGCTCGTGAGCTGAAGCTCCCCGCGTTCCCGTCTGACAAGCCCGAAGTTTATGGTCTTGTTTATTCCGCCGAAACCGCTTATGATCCCAGGCACACTGGCCTGAAGGACTATTACTACGGTGTTGATGGCGCCGAGTTCCTGCCAAGACTTGGTTACCTCGCTGTTGGTGACAAGTTCACAACTAACTGCGCCAATTATTCCAGTGACTGGGCGACTCTGAAGTCTGCTCTTGCTGCTGGTGCTCTCTATGGTGAGGTTGGTACTGATGGTGTTATCGCCGTCTCCGCTGCTGTCCCTTCTCAGGGTCCGTCCCTTGAGGTTGTTAAAGTTTACACAATGCCTGATGGACAGGAAGGCATCCAGTTCAAAGTGGTCAAGGAGGGCTAATTAAGATGACTAAAGCTGAATTAATGGAAATCGCCCTTCACGCTGCTAAGGGTACTGCTCCTGCTAACTTCACAGTTCAGTCTGTGAATGAGGCTTTCTATGCTGGAATGGATGAGCTTTGCAAAGGCTGGACCGATTTCCAGAGAAATAAGTATGACATTTATGATATCGTGACCAGGACTATTGATGAAGTCCAGCCCAAGAGGGTTCTTGATGCTATCGGCCGTTTCGCCGAGGTCCAGTTTGTGCCCGACAACCAGAAGATCGTCTTCAAGGTCAATAAGGGTCGCAGACGTGCAAAGACTTTCCTGACCGCTGCTGCTCTGTCTGGTGTGTATGAGACCTTCCGTCTCGACAATAGTTCTTTTGAACTTGTCACCAAGTCCGTTGGTATCGGTGCAACCGTTGACTTCGTCCGCATGATCGAAGGCAATGAGTCTCTCGCCGAAGTCATGGATGTTATCACCGAGGCTATGTCTGAGGCTGTTCTCGTTGAAGTCATGAAGGCTCTTGAGGCGGCTTACAGTGCTGGTAGCTTCCCTGCTGCGAACCTCGCAACAGACAATAAGTGGACACCTTCTCTCATGGTCGGTGTTATGAACACTGTTCGTGCATATGGTGACGGCGTGGTTATCTTCGCGACTCCTGCGTTCATTGCTTCCATGGGTGCTGACGTTATCGTCGCTTCTGCCAACGGCAACAATGGTGTTGCTGTCCAGGACATTGAGGCCATCCACAACACTGGCCTGATCACCATCTTCCGTGGTGCTCCTATTGTTCAGATTCCTCAGTCCTTCACGGATGAGACCAATACCACAAAGGTCTTTGAAGATCAGTATGCATACGTCTTCCCGACCGGCGCCGACAAGGTTGTCAAAGTTGGTATTGAAGGCCCGACAAGGATGTGGGATTGGACCAACAGGGATCAGTCCATTGAAATCATGGCCTATAAGAAGATCGGTGTCGCTCTTCTGACCTACTACAACTGGGGTATTTATCAGAATACTTCTCTTGCGTGAGTTATGTTAGAGGGGAGAGCATAAACTCTCCCCTCTTTTTTACAATTTTTGGAGTTTAAAGGAGTTAAATTATGGGAAAAGTTAAAATTACTAACATGGTTGACCATGTTGTCCACGTCGGCTCTGATGAGTTACGCTTCAATCGTACCTGGCCGCGCAAGGACGCTGTTGTTATGGTTGATTCTGAATTGCTGAATGAGTTAATGTTTGACCCTGGCTTTGAGTACATGATTCGTACTGGTATTCTTTATATTGAGGATATGGGAGTTAAAAAGGAACTTGGACTTGAGCCTGAAGATGCGACTGAGCCTGAAAACATTATTGTTCTGAATGATGCACAGAGAAAGGAACTTATGATTAAGACCCCTGTGAAAGAGTTCAGAGAAAAGGTTGAAAAACTGGGCAAAGAGCAGCAAAAAGCACTGGTAGACTATGCTATCGCGCATCGCAATGGGGATTTTGAGAAGAGCAAGATCTTGAAGGAACTGACTGGTAGAGATATTGTTAAAGCTATTCAGCTCGCCATGCAGAACGAAGAAGTATTGCCTGAAGAATAAGGAGGTACCTCATGGGAACTCCCTGTAAAATTGTATACAACGCCTTTCAAGCAAAAGAGCTTGATGACGAATGGATAAATTGGGACCCCGAAATGGTAGATATGGATATGCGCTCTTTATTGGACGCAGCCATAATGCATTTCAAATTTCCTCGTGTTTCTCTTGAGATTACTGATGGGACTCCTGGTGATCCCGATAATCGTGATTGCTTTGAGGCTGACTTAAGCAATCGTGAAATTCAAATTTTAGCACAATATATGAAGTGTGAGTGGTTGGACCGCTCTATTTTAACTTGGGAAAATGTCAAACCTCTTTATGAGGAGAGAGATTTCTCACCTGCGAACTTGCTGGATAAGTTAAATGAGTTGAGTCAAACTCATCATAAGTATGCACAAAAGTTAGAAGGATATTATTATCGTTCTATTGATAATAAGCCTTTTGACTATACAAGGTTGGCTGGCGGCTAATGGACTTCGTTAAAGAAGGCTATTATAATAAGTTAAAGTCTAAATTATATGGTTTACTTTGTGAGTTTGAGAAGGATGGCGAATGGGAACCATTTTTGGACTCAATTTTAATTGAGTTGATGGGAATACCAGAAGACCATCGTACTATAAACTACTATACTTTATATGCTAAGATTTCTACTCTACGCTATTTAAAATATAAGTATTTTAGAAATACTGTATTTGATTGTATGTCGTTACTGGGGAAATATAATGAACTATAATGATGTGTATAGGGCGAGAGTAAATCGCTTTGGAGTTGACTTTCAAACCCGTATTTAGGGTGAGCGAGAGAAAGCATTTGAGGAATATTTAAAAAGAACAATCTATTTGGCAGATTTTGAGTATGATGGATATAGATTGTGGGGTAGTTTTGAACCTTATAAGCAAGATGAAACACAAACGCTCCATTATTTATTAACGCAAGTTAATATTAATATGCCAAATGGGACGGTTTTAGAGTTACCGAATAAAGACTATATCTATGAAAAATGGATGGTGTTATTTTTAGAAGATTATAAGGCAAGTGGTTATAACCGCTATATTATGATTAAACTAAATACAACACTTGAAATTAATGGTGAAACTGTGTGGTGCTATTTCCATGGTCCCGGACGTAGTGCTATGCGCGACACTATCAAATCCCGTGGCGGATTCTCGTCAGGTGGCGGCGCGGTATATCTTGAAGATATGAATAACTATTTAATGGTTATGCCGAAAAATCCGCTTATCCAAAAAGATAACTATTACGAAATTGGCGAAGGTCCATATAACCAGCCATTTAGAGTAATGGGCTTTGACGTGCAATCTAACCCGGGCGTTGAGTATGTGACACTTGAAATTGTTTACAGATATGATCAAACACCCGCGCCGGCACCTTCAAGTGCGGCGGCCAGTGAGGATTTCTTCTGGTTTACTGGGCAAGATTTACCCGCAGCATCTTCAAGTGAGACTATAGGAGGTTAATAATGGTTAGAAACTTAGGTGAACTCGGTGTTAACCTTCAAAAAATTGTCAAGCGTCTTGAGGCTAACCAAAGACTCTTGAAACTTCTATACTATACAGATAAAGACCCGCTTAGTGGAGCAGATCTGACAGAAGACCAAATTAAAAATGAGGTATATGAAAAGTTAATTCGTATAGTTCCGCGCGTTGGCGCCACTGAGACGTCAAATAGTATTCTTGCTATGACTGTTATGAGTGGGGACCTAATGAGAGGAAACAACCAATTTAATCAAATTGGAATACGATTTGAAGTTTTAGTACCTCTAACTCAATGGATGATAAAAGATTCTAATCTACGGCCTTTCGCAATTTTAAGCGAACTTCAAAACTCACTTAATGGAAAGATTATAGATGGAATTGGCAAGATTTATAGCGGCGACTTTGAACTTGGTTTCTTAACTGACGAGATGTCTTGCTATCAGATTGAGTATACAATTCAAGTATATGACTAATCCTAAATTTTTTATGGGTCGGCCGCAGAGGTTTAAGGAAATATGCAGTATATATCCACCTACTGTGAATGAGGTAGTGGATAATGATATGTATGCATTATACTATAAACTTCTTACTATTTCAAGTTATGATCTAATGGAAGAGTATGTCAGTAAGAATGAGCCTATTCCCAATGACTTATTAACTCCATTTGAGTATTTGTTGAATTTAAGTTATAATAGCGCAGAAATGATGCTATTAGTGCGGCAGGCCATTTAGTTCTTTACTCATGAAAATTGTTATCTTCTGCCAGACCAAAAGTGCATTATCTTTGTAGATTTAGAAAGTAATGAAGCAGAAAATATCAAGTCAATTGAAGATTTAAGAATGATAAAAGAAGAAGATTTCTTTTCTTTTCAAAACTTAATTCGTGAATCAGTTGGCGATGAGACTGAAAAACCAGTGGACCCAAATGAAAATCCGCGTGTCGCGCGCATGAAAGCAAAGGCACGTTATCGTGATAAGATAAAAGCTAAAAAAAGCAAAGGGTTGAATTTGGGTTCATTTCTTGCTTCAATTTGTTGTATGAATTTGGGTATAAACCCACTTAATATTGGAGAGTTAAGTTATGCTGCAGTAACTACTCTTACTCGTTATTATCAAAATAAAGAAGAGTATGAGTTAGATATACGGTCTTTATTGGCTGGTGCAGATAGCAAAAAAATACACCCAAATCATTGGATGAGAAATTTAGAAGATTAAAAGGAGGCTTAAAATGGCCAATAGTATTCTTGATAAATATGGTATCAAAGAAGTTGCTGATGTTACCTTTTATCATATTGGTAGTGGTGGAAAGCCTGACTATCCTGTTCTCTTTCTTGACACCTTAAAGGTTTCTACTATCGAGCAAACAGCCAGTAATACTGCTGCACAGGGCGGCAAGGGCAACCCCGAACTGATCATGTGGGACTTTGGTAAGGAAATCACAATTTCTATTACTGATGCTCTGTTCTCTGCTAAGTCCATGGCTATCGCCTTCGGTAATGGCCACGTTGCTGGTGCGGCTCCATATAGCTCTGGAGGCGATTATGCTCACATCATGAAGACAGTTGAGTGGACTGCTCCTTCTTCTGGTGCTACTTATCCTTCTGAGTATATTGAGAATGGTGTGACATATAGCGTTATTAATGCTAAGATTTATAAGGCTGATGCCACTGGTGTTTCTGGTGACGTTGTAAGTTCTACTGAATCTGGTGCAAAATATCTTGTTACTTTCGACCGCAAGACCAAAGGTCTGCCCAAGGTTATCGAGATTTCTGCAAACTCCTTCCCTGGCACCTATTATGTTACTGGTGACACCTATGCTCGTTCTTACGAGAGCGGCGAGGATCAGTTCTTCCAGTTCATCGTGCCCAAGGCAAAGATGCAGGCTGAGAATACCATCACCCTGGAAGCTGAAGGCGATCCTTCTGTGTTCAACTTCAACCTCCGCGTGCTGCGTCCTGAAAGTGGCCCTATGATGATGCTTGTGCCTTATGAGCTTGATGGCTCTCCTGCCACTGAGGCTTCTGGTACTCTGTATCATAACCACACCCTGCTGGGCGATAATGCAACCTAATTAAATATGTGATTGGAGGAGGAGGGTCACCTCCTCCTCTTTTCTTTAGGAGAGAATTATGAGTGTAAGTTTTAAAGAACTGTATGATGTCTACTTAAAAGCTACTTATCCTATAGAGATCGGAAATCGTAAATTTGAAGTAGGCGAACCCATAATTCATCTTGACCGTATTCAAATCTCGGGCTTTGATGAAGTGCGCCAGTACGTTACCGCGCATGGCGGCTTTAATGATCTAACGCGCATTACATGGGATACAACAAAAGATTTTAGAATAAGTTTTCAACAAGGTGTATTTTCACCTCAAGATTTTGCTTTAGCAATTAACTCTAATATGGTTGAGTATGCGGAGCAATCTCCAATTTGGGTTACTACAACTGAGTATTGCGAAAGTGATGAGAATGGAATTATTGAACTAAAACATACACCTTGCGGCAATTTATTTGTTTATAAGTTACCAGAAAATGAAAAAGTTCAGTTTACTCAGAATGGAAATGAGTTAACTGTTGAGGATATATATACTGATTTTAAGATTTGCTATCAATATGACGACCTTGCGGGTTGTCAAATGTTACAAATTGGAACTCGGTTAACTAATAGCTACCTCTAGTTAGAGGGGCGGACGCGTGTAAAGGACGATACAAACGGAATAGTTACATCAGGATTATTAGTAATTCCTAAATTTAAACTAATGTCGGGGTTATCTATAATGCTGGGTGCGCAAGCTACACCGATAAGTGCAAAGTTTTCGGGCGTTGGCCTCCCAGTGGGTACAAGAGGAAATACGAGAGTTTGTGAGTTTTACTTCTTAAATACAGATATAGATAGCGATATGTGAGATATGACCGACATTAGGGGACTAATGTCGGTTATTTTATGTAAGGAGGTAAAACAAAGTGACCCGTGAAGAAATAACCTTTCTTTTAAATATGAAGTTAAATGACGTTGGGGATGTTGAAAAATTTACTAGTGGTATACGTAAACTCCTTGGCGACATGAAGGTTAACCCTAAGTTACAAAGTCAATTTAAGGAAATTTTTGGGGATACAGAAAAGCAATTAGATAAAATCCAAAAATAGCTTGCTGGCGGGATTTATGATGAAAAAGGTTTAAATAATTATAAATCCAGTATGCAAGAATTGGTTAGTTTGTAGAATTAGTTGCTTTCAAAGGTAAGGGGACTTAATTCTGAACAGATAGTTAGTGGTATTTCTGTAAATCCTAAAGAAATTGAAGCAGAAACTAAAGCCATTAATGAAGCTGAACAAGCACAAAAGAATTTTTACACGACAAGTGTTAACGTGCAAAATGTTTTGACAGAAATTGCAAGTGCCAAAACAAAAGTAGGGGAAAAAGCAACCTTTAAGAATATTATAGACGATTTACAAAAACTTGACTTTAGTAGATTAAAACAATTTAATAGTTATCTTGATAAAATTCATAATCTTGATGCGACTCCAATTAAAAATTCGCTTGCGGCAGCAAAAGCAGAATATGAAGGATACACATAGGTTATTGAAACTAACAAGGCGGCAATCGCTGCTAAGGCTATTACAGATGCAGAGGCTGCATCAATACAAGAACTTCTTGTTGAGGCAATAAAACAAGTTATTGATGCACTTAATAATGAGAAGATAGCTACTCAAGAAACTTCTAAGGCTACTCTCGGAGCCAATAGAAGTATTGACTAGTTAATTTCACGTTTTGAGTATTTCTTTTCTATTACTAATGCATTTAGACTTTTAGGCCGTACTATTCGTAGTGCTTTTAATACCGTAAAAGAACTTGATGCGGCAATGACTGAAACTGCAACTGTTACTGATTATTCAGTTGGGCAGATGTGGGACAAGTTAGATGAATATACTGCAATTGCAAATAAACTTGGTGCTACGACTCTCGGTACTTATAAGACTATCACTCTTTTCTTCCAATAGGGTTTAAATGAGCAGTAGTCTCTTGCCCTTGCAACTGAGACAATGAAAATGGCTCGAGTTGCGGGTATAGATTATGCTGAAGCAACACAATATATGACGTCAGCACTTCGTGGCTTCAATATGGAGTTGAATGAAACTTCTGCCACACGCGTTAACGATGTATATTCTGAGTTAGCAAAGATAACTGCTGCAGATACGAATCAAATTGCCGTTGCTATGTCTAAGGTTGCTTCACTTGCCAACTCTGCTAATATGGAGTTGGAAACGACTTCTGCTATTCTTTCATAGATTATTGAAACTACGCAGGAAGCACCAGAAACTGCTGGTACTGCTCTTAAAACTATTATTGCTCGTTTTGCCGAAGTTAAAAAATTATATAGTGAAGGTGAACTTACTGGGCAAGATGAAGAAGGCGAAGAGATCGATGTTAACAAAGTTAGCGTTGCTCTCCGTAAGGCTGGTATTAATTTAAATGAGTTCATCACTGGCAATAAGGGTCTTGATGAAATTTTCCTAGAACTGTCTAAAAAATGGGATACTCTTGATCTTGTAACACAACGTTATATTGCAACGATGGCGGCTGGTTCAAGACAACAGTCACGTTTTATTGCTATGATGCAAGATTATGATAGATTGCTTGAACTTACTAATGCTGCTTATGCTAGTGCCGGGTCAGGACAAGAACAATTTGAAAAAACGCTTGACTCTCTTGAGGCTAAGCTTAATGAATTAAAAAATGCTTGGGATAGTTTTACTATGTCAATTGCCAACAGTACTATTCTTAAGGGTGCTGTTGACGGATTAACTACTTTACTAACAATAGTTAATAAATTAACTGATGCTTTTGGTGGTGCTTCTGGAGCATTGAAATTATTTTTAGCGGGCAGTTTGGCCAAAACTGTTAGTACACTAACTTCTCCAGCACTTCAGGCTGCCAGAGCAGCAGGTGGCGATTTAACGAATAGATGGGCTGGAGCATAGGATGGTTTTTAGATAGGTATAGCCAATCTAAAAAGCCAATTTTCTTCAAACTCTGAAGAATATTTTAAGTAGTAGTTAAATGACTTATATTCTAAACAGATTGGTCTTATGCGATCTGTAAAAAATGGGAGTGCTGAGGCAGCTAAGGAACTTGAAGATGTAAATAAAAAAATAGTTGATACTACTCATGCGGCTGAGCGTTTTGATGCAAAACAATTTGGTAGGCAATTAACTGCAATTGGTATTGCAGCTACTGCTGCAGGAAGCGCTTTTAAATATTTTGGAAATAAAGTAGCAGAAACTAATCCCAAACTTTCACAAGCTTTGTCTACTATTGGAGAAATTATTACAATAAGTGGTTCTATGATTACAGTTGTAGGGGCGTTAAGTTAGGCTTTCCCAAATTTGGGCAAAGCAATAAGTGGGCTTGGTGCCACTACACTTGCTGGAATAGGTGCTGCTTTGGTAGCAACAATAACTCTTGTATAGCTTCTAATTAAAGAAATTAAGAAAGCAGAAACTGGTACTATTGCTTTAAATAACTCACTTAGTACAACTACAAATAAAATTGGTGAAGTATTAAATGCTGTAGAATTATTAAATAGCGGCAGGGACATTTTAGATGGGTTGGCTGAAGGTAGTGCTGATTGGTATAATTAGTTAAATTAGGTCAATGGATAGATTGATGCATTAATTGAAAAATACCCTGAATTTGCAAAATATTTTAAGAAAGATGAAAATGGCGTTTATTATCTTTCGGATTCAGAAGGTCTAGAAGAAGAGACAAAGCGCCTAGAAAAACAAAAAGAAATATATTCTAATGCTGATTTAATTAGTGACGAAGCATTTAAAAAAGGCTCATTTTGGGATTTTTTGAACAATACCATTGTGGGTGATTTAGATATTGAGGCTTTGATAAAAAATCTCGATAATACCAAATATAGTAAACTTAATTTAAATAATATTGATTTAGAGGGTGCTTATGACAAAGCGAAAGATTTAACTTCTAGTATGAATTCAGAAGATATAATAGATCTTATTGAAAAAAGTTTTGAAGTGGCACTTACTGATGAAGAAAAAAATGCAGATAGAGAAGCATTACAAAAAAAATATATAAAACTTATTTTGTCACAACTTCTTGAAGAAAATTACCAGGCTGGTATTGAAAATAATGAAATTAAAGAAAGCTATAGAGATAGAACTGGACAAAATAAATATAACGCTTTTGAAGGGGAAGAGCGTACTAAATAGCTTGATGCAGCAATTGCATCTAATGAAGAAGCTGCTGCATGGGAAACATATTATGAGCAATTTGATAGTTATATAGATTTGCTTGGTGAGGCTACTAACGAATCAAAAGCCTTTAGCCTTGAAATTGCAGATTTAATTAAAGATTATGAGAATTTAACTAAAGTATTAAGTGACAATGAAGATGCGCTAAAAAGTGGTGATAAAGAAAGTCAAGCCTATTTATTAGCGATTAGTCGAGTAACTGTCGCAGCAAAGAAAATTTATGGTGAGTCCTTGGATCCAAATTTCGTAAGCGAATATGCAGAAGAATTTTATGATGCTTTTGTAGATGGATCTGAAGAAGCGATATAGAAAATTAATAATGCTCTTATCAATAACTTAGATATACAAAGCGTTCTAGATAAAATAGAGGGTACCAGTGCAGAATGGGATGAATCAACAACAGCTGCACAAGATTTTAAAAATGCTCTTTAGGATCTAGTAGACCATGATTGGACTACAGAACCGGTAGTTGATTGGACTAGTTATTATAATGCCTTAAAGGATATGGCTGGCTGGACCCAAGAAGAATTTGAAGCAGTTGCTAAAGCATCAGGATTAGAAGGCTTCTTTAAAAATAACCCTGATGGAAGTGTAAGTTTTGTTGTTACAAGTGCCGCAACTCCTTATGGAAGTAATCGAAGAAGCAGTTCAGGTAGGTCTAAAGGTGGTAGCAAATCTAAAAAGAAAGCCTGGGAAAACCCATACGACCAACTCTACAACCTAACTGAGCGTAATGAAGAAGCGATTCGTCGTCGCAATATTCTTGAGAAAGAATACAATGCGATTCTGCGCGACAGGGTCGGTTCATCTCAACAGTTACTCAAAAATTCTCTCCAAGAACTTGCAAATCTCCAAGAGCAACTTGCCTATCAACGTCGCTTGCAAGAAGGACGTCTCGCGCAACTTAATGCAGTTGAAGGCGAAATGTACACCAACAGTGAGGGTAAGCGTCAATCTTACGCGGCATGGGGCGTAACACAATATGCGCACTATAATCAAGAAACCAATGCAATTGAAATTGACTGGGATGCAATTGATTAGGTTACTGATGAAGAAAAAGGCAAAGCAATTGAAGACTATATAAAGCGTCTTGAAGAATTACAGAAACTTTATGAACAAACCCAATCTGATATACTTGATATTGAGGCCACGAT
>RHMF01002940.1_pt1 | contig 13355 bp, 12 predicted proteins | sample 5365151 | NCBI WGS metagenome assembly RHMF01 (sample SAMN10266501, study PRJNA497801) | feces metagenome | isolation source: feces | host: Bos taurus | place: China: Prairie of Fairy Mountain | collected 2017-08-14 | reverse complement strand
GGAACACGTCTTTTCTTTATTGTATGATTTACCGCTGCTGTTAAGTTACATTTATGATCTTCCGAATCGGTTGCTATTTCGTGTGTTTTATACATTGATTGACGGCGAATTGCTTCATCAAAATCCACAAGATGTGCATCAAATTCTGGACCATCTACACAAGTAAATTTAGTTTTTCCGCCAATTGTTACTCTACATGCTCCACACATTCCTGTTCCATCAACCATTAGAGAATTTAAACTAACAGTTGTCTTTATGCCTAACTCTTTTGTCAAAAGAGAAACAAACTTCATCATCACCATTGGTCCAATAGCAACAACTTCATCATATTTCTCTCCTTTTTCTACAAGAGATTTCAAACAATCTGTTACCAATCCTTTCATTCCGTATGAGCCATCATCGGTGCAAACATAAAGATTGTCTGCCACTTCTTTCATCATATCCTCTAAAATAAGGGTATTATGAGTTTTTGTACCGATAATTACATCGGCTTTCATTCCGTGCTCTTTTACCCATTTAACTTGTGGATATATTGGTGCTGTTCCTACTCCTCCTCCTATGAATAAAATTCTCTTATTTGCTCTTTCTTGTTCAGGAACATACATCAACAAAGATTCTTTACCAAGTGGTCCTACTACATCTTTTAATTTATTTCCTTTTCCTAACTTTGCTAACTTTTCTGTTGATTTTCCAACTATTTGGAATACGATTGTGATAGTTCCTTCTTCTTTATTATAATCGCAAATAGTTAAAGGGATTCTTTCACCTTTATCATCTATTATTATGATTATGAATTGACCAGGTTTTGCAGCTCTTGCAACCCAGTAAGCACTTATCTCCATTAGGTAGATATTGCTTGTAAGTTGTTCTCTACGTCTTATTTCAAACATAAGGTCTTATATTTTTTCAAATTTTAATTTATCCATATTCTCAATTTCCTCTTCGCTAAGAGAAAGTTCCATTTTCAATTTCAATTCCGATACTTTGCTTAAAAGAGTGAGCAAAAGAGCGATGATTGAAAACAATAAAAATGAATTTTGATTGCAAAAAAACATTCCAATTAAAGCAACGATATTCACTAATGAATAAAAACGTAAACGCTTTATTTGTAACATTCTATATTTCTCTATTTTTTCGGGCAAAGGCAAAGAAACAATGTTTTTTATTTTACGACTTGTGCCTTTTCCACCCAAAAACACACAAAGAACCATCAATAACATCAACACATACGAAAAACTAACGCTTAATCCTTTTGAAAGAATAGCATCATTTGCTTGATGATAGTAATAAGTTAATACATAGAATATTGCAATGAGTAGAATTTCTATAAAAATCATTGCACTCCAAGACTTATTTAGCAATTTAAGATACTGTTTCATTGATACAAATATTTTAATTTGCAAATATACATAAAAACTCTTAGACTTAGCAAAATAAAACAAAGAAAAAATAAAATAAAACAAAGAAAAAAAACGGTGAAACAAAGAAAAAATGCTTCACCGTTTTTCGTTAATTTATAAAATCTATTATTCCATTACTTTTGTAAAGTAACCTTGAAGATCAAATTGAAGTTTTATTTCTTCACTTTTCTTATAAATTGTTGCGATATAACTCTTTTTGTTTCTTAATTCTACAATGTCTATGCTTTCTATTTTATATCCCGCATAGTTTTGAGCGATATAGTCTGTTATTGTCTTAGGAGTATATTCCAAAGGAACATTCCAAGCGGTTTCAACCGATGTATTTTTAAATTTCATACTTACATCGTTTCCAGAAGCCTTAAACTTGGCGATATAACAAGTTGAATCAACCATCTTCCAAGTAGTTTGCTCAATTTCTGGACGGCGTTTCTTAAAATCTTGCACAAACTTTGTTGGAACATCTTTTTCATCTACCGATTTATATTTATCTCTTTTTGTAGTAGCACAACTTGTTACCAAGGTGCAAGCCAATAATATTAACGCAATTTTTTTCATAGTTTTACTCTTATTTTGATTTGCAAATATAATATTTTTATTCATAACCTATAACACTAAACGATTAAAAATTGAAAAAAGTGTTTCAAGTCTATTATCTTGAATAAATAAAGAGAAGTGAATATAATGACAAATATAACCACCCATTTAATGAATTTTGCTCCTTTTTTGAAGGCTAATTTCGTTGCAATAAACGAGCCGATGAATGTTCCTATTGAATGAAGCAAACCATATTGCCAATGAATGCTACCATCTTGCCAAAAAATCAAAACCGCAATAACGGTATAAAACGCCATGACGGTGGTTTTCAAAGCATTTGTTTTGATAATATTGTAACCCAAAAGCATACTTCCTGCACTCATAAGAAGAAAGCCTGTTCCTACTTGAACAAAACCGCCATAAATTCCTATTAAAAAGAAAGTTAAATATTGTAAAAAACTGATTCCATTTTCGGTTTTGGAAAAATCATCTTCTTCAAACTTCTTTGGTGAGCGAAAAAGAAAGACTATCATCACCAAAAGGCTAATTCCCATAAAATAAGAGAAGAGAATTTCGGGCAAAACAAGAGATAAAATTGCTCCTACTAAGGCTCCTAACATTGTGGGCAAAGCAAGGCGAAAAAAATGAGTATTTTTAAGAAATCCTTTACGTGAAAATAGAACAGAGGTAAGTGATGATTGTAACAAAACCCCTATTCTATTTGTTGCATTAGCTTGTGCGGGACTCAAACCCAAGGCAAGATAAAGTGCTATTGAGATTGCTGTTCCTCCTGCCGAAAGAGTATTTATAAATCCTACAAAAAGCCCTGAAATTACTAATATAAAAAAAACTGAAATGCTCATTTAGTTTTTACAAACTAACTACTTTTTCATTAGTTGTAAATTCTTTTGACCTACTTTTTGAGGATATTCTTCTGTTTTTCTTTCGTGTCTATCTTTTTTTCTAAGATTACGCATAATTTCTTTTTCTTCTACAATTAATTTTGCTACTTTTTGAGGAGGGAGAACTTCTAAGAATTTTTCGTAATAACGCACTTTTATTTCAGCAAGTTCTTTTTCTGTTTTACTATTTTGTTCTATCAACATCATTGCAGTTTCTTTGTCAAGATTAAGCATATCTGTCTCTTTGTATTTAGTCATTAAATGATGTTGTTTTTCAATTATAGAATTTATTTCTCTGTCAAATTGTTCGTATAAAGCCCAAAACTTTTCGGTTTCTTCTTCCGATAGTTTTAAATTTTGAACAAAAGTCGCTTTTTTAACCTTCATCATTTTCATTTGAGCGGCTTTTCTTTCCTTTTCTTTACATTCTGGACAATCTTTTTGTGCAAAAACAGGAGCACTAAAAGTTATTAACGCTAATAATGCTAAAATCAATTTTTTTTTCATCATTCTATATTTTCAAAGTTATTAAATACATACTCATTTAAGTCCTCATCTATGAAAGATTCCAAGTAATCTAATTCCTCTTCTGTAAATTGAATTTGCTCAACCTCCGCAATTAGATTTTCAACTTGCTTTTCCCATTCAATTTGTGAAGTCTTAGCCAAATTTTTCTCTACATTATCCTTTTCTTTTTCTTTATTAGGAGAAAATATTGAAAAGAAATTAGAAGAAAGCAAAGGTTCTTTTTTATCGCCTGTAAACACCACTACAAAAACACTTACAGATAAAGCAAGAATAAGCGATATACTTGCGACATATTTCAACACTTTAGATACGGAAACGTGTTTTCTTTTAGATTCCGCTTCTAATCTGTTGGATAAATTATCAAAATAATTTTCCGGAACTTTAAAAGGATTGTTCTTATGCTCCATATTTTTTTGTTTATCGCTTAGTTTGACAATATTTTATAAAAAAGGTTTAATTTTAAATAGAAAAATCTTCATTTAACATCATTTCTTCAATCTTTTTTGCGGCTATATGATACGATGCTTTCAAGGCTCCCTCCGATGTTTTTGTGATTGAAGCAATTTGAGCAAAGGATAATTCATCATAATACCTCATTTGAAAAACCGCTCTTTGTTTTGCGGGCAAAGACAACATTGCTTTTTGAAGTTTTAGTTCTATTTCGTCTCCATCAAACAAAGAATCCGACTTTATATTCTCAAACATTTCTTGTTCAAAAGATGAATTATTTTTTGCTTGTTTATTTTGTTTCGATTTAATGTAATTGATAGTGTGATTATATGCTATTCTATAAATCCAAGTTGATAATTTAGATTCGTTATTAAAACTTTCTATGTTTTCAAATACCTTTATAAAAATTTCTTGCACCAAATCATCGGCATCTTCGTGAGAAAGGACCATACGTCTCACTTGCCAATACACCATTTCGGCATATTTGTCTATGAGAAGTGAATATCCCCTATCTCTTGTTGAGGATTTCTTTATTAGTTTTAATATATTATCTTCGTTTTGCTTTATATCCATTGAACAATTAGTCCTCCACAATTATCCATACTTGCTCCTGTAACGGAGGCAAGGCAATTTGCTTCTTTTCTTATGCGTAATACACCCAAAAATGCAAATATCATTGCTTCCTTATAATCTATAATCGTTTTTTCTGGCACATCTATTGTGTACGAAGTGTATTTTTTTAATTTTTCTAATAGAAACCTATTATATGCTCCCCCTCCCGTCAAAAGGGTTTTACCTGTTAAATTCTTAGATAACTGAATCGCTATATGCTCCGTATAAGTTGCTAAAAGATCTTTTACGTCCAAGTCCGAATTTTCTAATAATGGAAAGATATTTTCAACAACCCATTCTTTGCCTAAGGATTTATTTTTTTTCTTTTTATAGTACGGCAAAGCATTTAATTGATTCAAAATATTTTCATCAACCTTTCCCGATGCGGCTATTTGACCTCCATCATCAAAAGGTAAAGATATTTTTTCGCAAAGATGATTCAATACAATATTCACCGGACATATATCATAGGCAATGCGTTTTCCTTGTTTTTTAAGACTGATATTTGAAAATCCTCCAAGGTTTAAGCAATTTTCGTATGCGGAAAAAAGTATTTCATCGCCAATCGGCACAAGCGGAGCACCTTGTCCTCCAAGGGCTACGTCCATTGAACGAAAATCTCCTATCGTTGTGCATTTCACCTCGCTACATAATGCCGACAAATCGCCTATTTGAGTTGTGTAATGCAAGTCTGGACGATGAAAAATAGTTTGTCCGTGAGAGGAAACAAAATCTACATCAAGCGAATTAGCATCTAAAAACTCTTTTGCTTTCTTCCCAAAGAAATGTCCCAACTCTACCGAAAACTTTGCAAACTCATTAGCCGTAGCATTTTCCATTGAACGAATCTTTTTCTTAAATTCGCTATCGTAAGCAAAGGTTTGTGCTTTTTTAATAGAATAAGACCACTCTCCTTTCTTTTCATTAAACTCGCAATAGGCTACATCTAAACCATCAAGCGAGGTTCCCGACATCAAACCCAATACTCTATAAAACATCTTTCAATATCTCCATTTTTGTAGAGCGTGAACCTTTTATCAAAATCGTTGCATTCTCTATCGGATTTGCCAAAAGGAATTGTTTAAACTCCTCGGAAGTTTCAAAACACTCCACTTCATCTTTTGCAACCGCCTTATACTCTTTTCCGACCAAGACAATTCTTTCAAAATTCTTTGATTTGATTTGAGAAAGTATGTTTTCGTGTTCTTTTTGTGATACTTCTCCTAATTCTTTCATCGCTCCCATAAATACCATTTTGCGATTTGCTTGCATATTTGCAAAAGCCTCAACTGCCGAAGAGCATGAAGACGGATTTGCATTATAGCAATCTAAAATCAAAGTATTGGTTTGAGTTTTTAGGATTTGAGAACGATTATTTGATGGAATATAATTCTCTATTGCTTCTTTGATTTTTTGTATCTCAACTCCAAAATGCAAGCCTATTGTCAAGGCTGCAAGTATATTATAAGCATTATAAATTCCTACAAGATTAGAGGTAATCACACAATCCTTAAATATGATTTGAGCATAGCCATTTTCGCTACAAGCCTTTGACGAAATATCAGCATTTGTTTTTAAAGAATAGGTTGTTTTCTTAGAAAAATCCTCCTCTCTCAAAGCCTCATCGTCCGCATTGACAAAGATATGTGATTTTTCATTTTGATTTTTTTTCACAAACTCAAACAACTCTTTCTTTGTCTTTATAATATTTTCTTTACTTCCAAAACCCTCAATGTGAGCCGTACCTATATTAGTTAGAATTGCCATATCGGGCTTTGCAATATTTGAAAGAAAACCTATTTCTCCCACATGATTTGCTCCCATTTCAACAATCGCTATTTCGGTTGTGTGAGGTATTGAAAGAAGTGTAAGAGGCACTCCTATATGATTATTAAAATTACCTTTGGTTGCAAGAGTAAGGTATTTTTGAGAAAGAACGGCTTGAATCAATTCCTTAGTTGTTGTCTTGCCATTCGTTCCACTTATTCCTATTATAGTAGTTTTTAGTTGCTTTCTATGATATGATGCAAGATTTTGAAGAGTTAGCAAACTATCTTCGCATAAAAAAATTTTATTTCTTTGTTTTAGAAAATTATCTCTTTGTTTTATTTTTTCATTATCGCAAACCACAAGCGAAGCTCCTTGTTCTATTGCTTTAAACACAAATTCGTTTCCATCAAAGTTTTCCCCCTTTAATGCAAAGAATATATCTCCTTGTTTTATGCTACGACTATCCGTGCTAATGTTTGGATATTGAAGATAATGTGCGTATAATTTTTCTATTTCTTGGCTACTTGTTCTATTGCTTTCCATACTAATTCTGCTGTTTTGTCCCAACTATATTTTTTTGCTTGCTCCTGTCCTTTTTTTATCAAATCTTCTCTTAACGAAGGATTCTTATAAAGTTCTATCATCGCCTCACAAATACTTTCTACATTATAAGGATTAGCATAAAGAGCACCTTGTCCCGCCACCTCCGGCATTGAACTTGTATTTGAAGTGATAACGGCGGTTGAAGAACGATAAGCCTCCAACAAAGGCAAGCCAAATCCCTCAAAAAACGAAACAAACACCAACGAAAGACTTGCCGAAGCAATGCGATTAACCTCTTCCAAAGGTATTCTTCCCGTAAAAACAACCTCATTCTTATACTCCATTGCATTAAACGTGTCCTCAATCTCCCCTTTCCACCATTTCTTATTGCCAACGATGAGAAGTTTTACATCGGACTTGGTTTTTGACTTAAAACTATCAAAAGCCTTAAAAAGATTAGTAAGATTTTTTCTCTTATGAAGCGAACCTACAAAATAAAAATAAGGACAAGAATTACTATATCTTTCTCTTGTTTTAATATTTTCCTCCTCGCTATATGTTTTAAACTCTTCATTTGCCGAGGATTCTACAACAAAGATTTTATTTTCTTCTATTCCGTAAGTCTTTATCAAATCTTGTTTACTAAATTCGGAGACTGTAAGCACTTTTTTTGCACTCTTTGCAAACTTAGGCGTAAAATACTCCATATATCTTTGATAAACCCTATTGCCAATATAAGTTTTATCGTGCTCAAAGTTAATATCGTGAATCGTACAAAGCTTTGGAGTCTTTCCCCAACAAGGAATATAACCCTCGGTTGAAAAGAAAACATCTATTTTGTAGAAACGAAGATAGATTGGCAAAAGAATTTCAAAATAAATATGCCAAAGCATCGGGTGTCTTGTAGGAAAAGGAATCACAACCGCCTTTACATTATCTGCAAACACAAAATCCTTATCATAAGGCCTATCAAAAAACAAGACAAACTCACATTCGGGGTGATTTTTCGTTAAACGCTCCAAATTCTTTAACGTAAAATAACCAATTCCCTCCAATTTATCTTTCAGCAACAAGCGTGAATTAACTCCAACTCTCAACTTAATAAAATTTTAAACTTAAATCAATGAGCAAAAATACAAATTCTTTTGTATATTTGCCACATTGAATTATGAAGAAATTTTTTGTTACTAATTTATTCTTCCTTTTGGCTTTAAATATTTTGATAAAGTCATTTTGGATTTTGGGAATTGACAGAGAGGTGCAAAATGCTTTGTCGGCAGATGTTTATGGAATGTATTATGCTCTCTTTAACTTCACTTATCTCTTTAATATCATTCTTGATTTTGGTATTACAAACTACAATAATCGTACTATTGCTCAACATACTCAATTACTTAAAAAATATTTTGCAAGGATTGTTCCTTTGAAGTTTGCTCTTGCTGCAATTTATTTTGTTATTATTCTTATTGCGGGTGCTTTTCTTGGTTATTCTTCTTATCAAATCAAGTTCTTTCTTGGATGTGTATAACGCAAGTTTTGCAAAGTTTTATTTCTTATCTTAGAAGCAATATCACGTCTTTAATGTTGTTTAAAACCGATAGCATAATTTCGGTTTTGGATAGGAGTTTATTGATTGTTTTTTGTGGACTTTTCCTTTGGAATGATAGTCTTCGCCCTCATTTTAGTATTGATATTTTTGTCTATATTCAAACTCTCACAATGTTTATCACTTTCTTAGTGGCTTTGATTGTGTGTTTGTCAAAGACGGGACTTTTAAAACCAAAGTGGAATTTTGCTTTTAATCTTCATATTCTTAAAGATGGTTTGCCATACGCTTTGCTTGGTTTGTTGATGGCGTGTTACAATAGAATGGATTCGGTAATGCTATTGGGTTTGGTTGATGATGGAGGTGTTAGTTCGGGTATTTATGCGAGTGGATTCAGACTTGTGGATTCTGCAAATATGGTTGTCTTTTTTCGGTGATTTTGCTTCCTTTAATTGCTAAAATGATTAAGACTAATCAAAAGATAAATTCCGTTGTTGGTGCGGCTTTTCATCTACTTCTTATAATCACTCTTGGTTTTGTTGCCGTTTCTATTTGTTATTCAACCGAACTAATGGAATTGCTTTACAATAAACATATTACCGAAAGTGCTAAGGTTTATAGAATACTATCTTTTTGTTTTATTCCAATTTCTATGACTTATATTTTCGGAACTGTACTTACGGCAAATGGTTCTTTGAAATACTTAAACTTGATTGCTGGTCTTGGAATGATTATGAATATTGGACTAAACTTTATTTTAATTCCTTTGTTTAAAGAAAACGGAGCGGCAATGACAAGTTTGATAACTCAAAGCGTTACGGCAATACTACAAGCGTGGTTGGCATTAAAAATATTTAAGATAAAATTTGAATGGAAATATTGTTTAAAAATCATAAGTTTCATTGTAATTGTATTTTTTATTTCTATATTTGCACGACAACTTGAATTAAATTGGGTAATAAAAGCCTCAATTACTCTTGTTTTGATTGTGCTGGCTTCTTTCTTTGTAAAAATTTTTAGAATCAAAGAAATAAAAAATTTATTGACTTAAATAATTCATTAAATGAAAGAGATATTTTTTGCTAAAAACGATTTATCTAATTTAGAGTACTCATTGAATAGAGAAGTGTTAAGAGCCAATGTCTCAAATGCTTATTCTTGTACTACACTTCCTTTTTGTAACACACGAAAGTATCACGGACTTTTAATTGTTCCTCAACCTAAATTAGACAATCAAAATCACGTTCTTTTATCTTCCTTAGACGAAACAATAAGTCAAAATAATAATAGTTTTCATTTAGGACTTCATCGCTATCAAAACGGCGTTTATTCTCCAAAAGGACACAAATACTTGGAATCTTACGAACTTGGCGTTCTTCCAACACACACTTATAGAATTGGAAGTATTGTTTTGGTTAAACAAATGTTCTTTCAAGAAAAACAAGATAGGCTTTTGATAAAATATACTTTACAAGAGGCATTACAAGATATTGAATTAGAACTACAACCTTTCTTAGCCTTTCGTCAAATTCACAAATTATCAAAAGCAAATAGCGATGCGGACACTTCTTTCAAGCAAGCCGAACAAGGTGTGTGCTTTAAGATGTATGAAAACTACACTCCACTCTATATTCAATTCTCAAAAAAAGTAGAATACTTGCATCAACCTTATTGGTATTACAATTTTGAATACATAAAGGAAAGAGATAGAGGATACGATTATCAAGAAGATTTATTAGTTCCCGGAAAGTTCAAGGTAAACCTAAGAAAGGGAGAAAGCCTTTTTGTAAGTTGTGGTGTAGAGGAGGCAAATCCGTTTTTACTTAGCCAAGATTTTACAAAGGAAACCCATTGGCGTTTTCCAATTCAAACAACGGAAGATATACTTAAAAGAGCGGCAAGAATGTTCTTTTCACGCAAAGGAACAAAAGTAAACTTGGTTGCAGGCTTTCCTTGGTTTGGACGTTGGGGACGCGACACTTTTATTTCCTTACCGGGTCTTTGCATAGCACTTGACGATTGGAGAATGTTCCGTTTGGCAATTGACACAATGCTTGAAGACTTTAAAGATGGATTTTTCCCAAATATTGGAGAGGGAACGCAAGCCGCATACAATAGTATTGACGCTCCGCTTTGGTTTTTCTGGGCTTTGCAACAATATGCCTATATAAACGATGCGAGAAAAGAAGTTTGGCAAGCATACAATGGAGTGATGAGAAGTATTTTGGAGAATTTCTCGGAAGGAACCTCTAATGTAAGAATGGATAGCAATTTCTTATTGTGGCAAGGCGAAGATGGAAAAGCATTAACGTGGATGGACGCAATCGTAAACGGCCAACCCGTAACACAAAGAAAAGGTTATGCCGTTGAAATCAATGCTTTGTGGTACAATGCCGTAATGTTTTATCGCGAACTTGCAAAACTACAATGTCAAGATGGAGAGATTGCAAAATGGGACGAATTTGCAGCAAACTTTCCTACTAATTTCAAAGCAACATTTTGGTCAAAAGAATTAGGTTATCTTGCAGACTATGTTGATGGAAGTTACAAAGATTTCTCGGTTCGTTGCAATATGATTTTTGCTTCAAGTTTAGAATATAGCCCAATAAGCCCTAAGATTCGCCAACTAATAGTTGAAAAAGTCAAAGGAGAACTTCTAACTCCAAGAGGACTAAGAACCCTTTCTCCTACCCACCCTAATTATCACGAAATCTACTTTGGCAATCAAGAACAAAGAGATAAGGCTTATCATAACGGCACGGTGTGGCCTTGGCTTATAGGAGCATTTGCCGAAGCCTTTTTAAAAGTTTACGGAGGCTATCGGTTACATAGAACAAATATACGAGGAGTTTGGTAATATATTATGTGATTATTGTGTAGGAAGCATTGCCGAGGTCTATGATGCAAACCCACCATACAAAGCAGGCGGAAGTATTTCGCAAGCATGGAGTGTGGCAGAGGTTTGTAGAATGAAATATATGATAGATAAGTGTAAACAATATAAAGACGCTCAATTATGAAAGTACTAATGTTTGGTTGGGAATTTCCACCACATATATCCGGAGGCTTAGGAACGGCTTGTTATGGTTTGACAAAAGCATTATATAACAAAGACGTAGAAATAATTTTCGTTGTTCCAAAAGCATTTGGAGATGAAGATACATCTCAAATAAGAATACTTTCTGCAAGTCAAGTAGTCAATACACTTACGCAAGAAGAAAGCAAAAAAATTGATCAAAAGGTTTCCTACATTCAAATCAACTCTACAATCCTTCCTTACATTGTACAACAAGATTATTACAAGATTGTAGATTCTACAAAAGACCAAAAACAAACAACAATCAAACAACAATTTGACTTTAAAGGAGGATATGGAGAAAATCTTTTAGAAGAAGTAGAACGTTATGCTTTTATTGCGGCAAGCATTGCAAAACAAAACTCCTTTGATGTAATACACGCACACGATTGGCTTTGTTATAAAGCAGGCGTGATAGCAAAACAAATAAGCAACAAACCACTTATCGTTCACGTTCACGCAACGGAGTATGACAGAAGTGGAGAATACATAAACCAAGACGTATATCGTGTTGAGAAATACGGAATGGACAATGCCGATAAAATAGTTGCGGTTAGCGATTTCACAAGAAATATCATAATAACAAAATATCATCAATCGCCCGATAAGGTTATCACTATCCACAATGGAGTTGAGCAAAATAATTCAAAGAAATATTTTGTTAAAGCAAAGAATAAAAAAATTGTTTCTTTCATTGGTAGAATTACTTTTCAGAAAGGACCGGACTACTTTATTGAAGCGGCAGAAAAAGTTCTTAGAAAAGACAAAAATTTCCTTTTCATAATGGCAGGCAAAGGCGATATGCTAAACAAAATGGTAGCCTTAGTTGCCAAAAAGCGTATTTCAAAGAAAAAGCGTATTTCAAAGAATTTTCTTTTCACAGGCTTTCTCAAAGGCGATGAAGTAAATCAATTACTAAGCCAAAGCGATATGTTTATTATGCCAAGCGTGTCAGAACCCTTTGGAATAGCACCATTAGAGGCGATGCAAAACGCCGTTCCTACCATAATAAGCAAACAAAGCGGTGTTTCAGAGGTATTAAGGAATACAATAAAAGTAGATTTTTGGGACACAGATGCCATAGCCAATGCAATCTATGCCATAGGCAACTATCCAACACTTTCAAACAAACTTTCAAAAGAAGGAAAGGCCGAAGCAATCAACACCACTTGGGCAAAGGCGGCAGAGAAATTAGTAGAATTATATAATCAAATGCAAAAATAAAAACAAAACGTTATGAAATCAATATGTTTTTACTTTCAAGTTCATCAACCACATAGGCTAAGACCATATAGATTCTTTGATATAGGAGAAAATCATAATTACTTTGACCAAATACAAAATCGTTGGATTTGCAAAAGAGTAGCAGAAAAATGTTATTTGCCTGCAAACAAACTAATACTTGATTTAATCAATCAACACAAAGGAGCATTCAAAGTAGCATATTCAATATCAGGAACAGCACTTGAACAATTTGAAGCATATTGTCCAGAAGTTATGGAATCTTTTCAAGCATTAGCAGCAACAGGTAGCGTAGAATTTCTTTGCGAAACCTATACGCATTCACTATCTGCTCTTGCCAGCGAAAAGGAATTTAAACAACAAGTGTTGATTCATAAAAAAATGATAGAAAAACACTTTAATATAGCACCAAAAACATTCCGCAACACCGAACTTATTTATTCCGACAACATAGGACGCATGGTTAAAGAATTAGGATTTAGAGCCCAACTTGCAGAAGGAGCAAAACACATATTAGCATGGCGAAGCCCTAATTATCTTTACCAACATGCAGAAAAAAATGGCTTACTTCTATTGTTAAAGAATTATCAATTAAGCGATGACATAGCCTTTCGTTTCTCACAACACTCATGGAACGGATTTCCTTTAACCTGTGATAAATTTGTTTCTTGGCTTAACGACATTGAAAAAGTAGAAACAATCAATCTATTTATGGATTACGAAACCTTTGG
>RHMF01000890.1_pt1 | contig 13355 bp, 10 predicted proteins | sample 5365151 | NCBI WGS metagenome assembly RHMF01 (sample SAMN10266501, study PRJNA497801) | feces metagenome | isolation source: feces | host: Bos taurus | place: China: Prairie of Fairy Mountain | collected 2017-08-14 | reverse complement strand
GCGTTGTAGTTGAATTCCTGCATACCGCTGGCGCCGACGATCATAATCATCAGCTCGGCACTGCTGTTGCCACCAAAATAGGGGCGATTGCTGATTAGGGCCGTCTTCATACCCATTCTGGCGCTCTTGAGTGCTGTGCAAATACCGGGCAAACCGGCGCCGCAAATAACCAGATCTGCAGTGATCTCTATTTCATTTCTTTTCATGGATACACCTACAATCCTCTTGTGTGATTTTCTGTGTTTCAAAAATAACTTACAAAATAATGCGGATGCTGTGTACCTTTCCGTCGCCGGCCAGGGACAGTTTGCCCGATGCCATTTGGACACCGTCCAACCACAATTGCTGTACGCCCTTGCTGTTGCCGTTTTCGTTGATGATTTCAATCTGGTACACATCACCACGGAATCTGCGCATACCGGTGACCTTCTTCCACTCCTTGGGAATACAGGGATCGATCACAAAACCATCATGTTCCGGATGGAAGCCCAACATATACTGGGCCACAGAACGGTAGATCCAGCCAGCGGTACCGGTGATCCATGCAAAGGAGGTCTCACCCTTTCTGGGGTTATCGGGTCCTAGGTACATATTGGTAAAAGCATAGGGCTCGCAGCCGGAATGCTCGGAAGGATTCCATTTGCTGTCGGGCATGATCTTCAGCAGGGTTTCATAGCCTTCGTTGCCTCTGCCCTGAATGAAGTCGCTGACTACCTTAAAGGCTGCGCCGTGGCAGTAAGTGGTGCCGTTTTCCCAGATACCGGGAACAAAACCGGTGAGGCGACCAACCTTGCGGTCGTACTTGGTGTATGCGGGATAGCAGGTCAGAGGGCCATAGTCGCAATCGAGGTACTTGTCCACGGCGGCAAGGCACTTTTTCGTGCGCTCTTCGTCCGCAATGCCTAGCATGGTTGCCCAAGTCTGGCTGTTGAGGAAGATCATTCCCTCCTCATTAACCTTGGAGCCGACGGGAGTGCCATCATCCTGATAAGCGGTCAAATACCACTCGCCATCCCAGCCGTGCTCGTTGATGGCGCTCTTGATCCGCTGGGCACGCTCCAGCATTTCTGCTTCAACGGCGGGATCCTTCACGATGACCCGGGCCATTTCTGCTACATCCAGCAGTGCCTGATACAAAGCGATGGAGGTCCACACACTTTCTCCTTTGCCTCCTCGGCCGAAGCCGTTGAGGGAGTCGTTCCACTCACCCATATGGCCCAAAACCAAGCCATGGACGCCGGTATCGTCGGAGGAATAGCGGGTGGTCCGCAGGATATGCTCCCAAACTGTATCCACTTCGCCCTCCATATAGCATACCTTTTCTTGCAGGAAGGCGTGGTCGCCGGTTTCCTTGATATAGGCATTGATGGTAGGTGCTACCCAAGTGGGCAGATCGGAGTATTCTTCGTCCCGCAGGGGATTCCACAGCTTGGCGCAGGCACCGGTTTCGTGGATATGCTCCAGTGCTTCCAGAATTTTCTCTCTGGCCAGGGAAGGGTTGAAGGCTGCAATGCCCCAGGAGTCCTGCAGCTGGTCACGGAAGCCCTTACTGCCTGCACGGCCCACTTCCACACAAAGCTGCACCTGCTGCTTCAGCCAATAATTGGTCAGATCGTTGACCTTCTTGTCGGGGGTTTGGATATTCATCAAGCTGCAGAGCTTTTCCTTGTCTGCTGCATGCAGCTGCAGCGCCTGCTCAAAGCAGCCGGGTTTGAGGACTTTATCGGTGATCTGCTCAGCAGTCTGGCGGCTGTTGGCGCTACCGACGATGAAATGGATCACCTTTTCTTCGCCGGGCTGCAGAGTAACGATCCACTGGAACACGCCTACCATGGTCTCGCAGGCAGCCAGATTATTATCCAGCTTGCCCTCTTCCAGGGCTTTGGGTAGACGGATATCACCGTAAGTGCCAATGAAGCGGTTTTTGGAGGTTTCAAATGCGCTGACTTCACAATCGGTGGCGCAGAAACCGTGGAACCAGTTATAAGGGCGTTCCTCGGCAGGATTCTCCGCAAAGATCATGCGGCGATCGGCATCGTAATACGCACGGACCCAGCTTTCAAATTCGCTGCGGCCCTGGTAACCTTTCAGGTCAAATTCAACAAAGGGATATACCTTCAAAGTGCGTGGAGCAGTATCCTGGTTACGGATGCGTACCTGCCACATTTCTACAGGCTCTTCGTGGTCGACGGTGCCACGGAGGGTGACTTGGATCTGATCTTTGGCACCGGTGATGGTGCTGTAGCCCAAGCCGTGCACACATTCATATTCATCCAGGGATTCCTTGGCCGGATACCAGCCGGGATTCCACAGTTTGCCGGTCTTCTGATCCCGAATGTAGAAATAGCGGTTGCCGTTGCCCAGCAGCAGCGCGCGAGGCTTGCCCACCTCCGCAATATACTGGGAAGTCAGTCCACGGTAGCTGCCGTTGCCGCCACCATTCTGACTTACAGCGCACAGAATCTTTCTGTTCCAGAAATAGTTCACCATCGGGCGCTTCAATTCGGCCTGGCGGATGATGTATTCATTTCCTTTTTCGCTGAACATACCGATGCTAGACATCATAATGTCCTCCTTCGCTTTTTAACCTATTGTATCATATTTACGCAAATACGGAAGCTGATATTCAGATTTTGATCCGCTCCGTATTTTCCAGGCTGGTGTCTGCATTTTCCACAACCATGACCGTGGCATCCTCACTGACGACGATATGATGCCAGACACCTCTGCTGATGGTATAGACCTTGCATTTTTCCATTTCGTAGGCCTCATGATTCTCGTAAAGAACAGCGCTGCCCTCTAACAGGATGAAGGATTCTTCTGTTTGCAAATGTCTTTCCAGCACACCGAAATGGGAAAAACGCTCACTGTAGCGCAGAAAGCCAATCTTCCAGCCATCGGATTTGACCATTACTTTGAAATCTTCACCCTTAAATTCTGCGATATCCATAGTCTGCTCCTTTTAGCGCTGCACACGGCCGGAGGCATTACCTGCAGCAAGCGCTTCCACTTCTGCCACGGAAACCAGATTAAAATCGTGCTCAATGGTATGCTTCAGGCAGGAGGCTGCAACGGCGAAATTCACCGCATCCTGAGGTGCCTTGCCTTGCAGCAGGGAATAGATCAGACCTGCGCCAAAGCTGTCGCCACCGCCTACGCGGTCAACAATGTGCACCGTATAAGTGGGAGAAAAGTAGGCCTGCTGGCCGTCATAGAGCATAGCGGCCCAGTTGTTGTCGCTGGCGGTGATGCTGCCGCGCAGGGTGATGGCTACCTTCTCGCAGCCGAAGCGCTGCTGCAGCTGCTTGGCCACGGAAATGTAGCCTGCATGGTCGATCTTGCCGCTGTTGATGTCGGTGTTTTCTGCCTCGATGCCGAAAACATCCTTGGCATCTTCTTCATTGGCGATGCACACATCTACATAGGGCATCAGCTTGGACATCACTTCGTTGGCCTGCTGGCTGGTCCACAGCTTCTTGCGGAAGTTTAAGTCGCAAGAGATCTTCACACCCTTGGCCTTGGCGGCCTTGCAGGCCTCCAGACAGATTTCCGGCAGATGGCCACCCAGAGCGGGGGTAATGCCGGTCCAATGGAACCAGTCGGCACCTTCAAAGATGGCATCCCAGTTAAAGTCTTCCTTGGTGGCGCAGGCGATGGCAGAACCAGCCCGGTCATAGATTACCTTGGAGGCACGCTGGGAAGCACCCTTTTCCACAAAGTACAGGCCCAGACGGGCGCCGCCTCTGACCATATTTTCTGTATCCACACCATAGTGGCGCAGAGCATTGACGGCACACTGGCCGATTTCGTGGGTGGGCACTTTGCTGACGAATGCGGCATTCATGCCGAAGTTAGCAAGGGAAACGGCCACATTGGCCTCACCGCCTGCATAGGAAGCTTCAAAATTTTCTGCGTGCAAAAATCTTAGATACCCGGAAGGGTTCAATCTCATCATAATTTCGCCAAAGGTCACGATCCGCTTTTTCATGTGGTATTCTCCTTTCAATGGGCGGCATTACAGGCCTGCGTTTTTCACAAATTCTTTTGCAATGGCGGTGATTTTATCAAATTCGCCATTTTTGATCCAGGTTTTATTCACCAGATTTCCGCCGACACCGGCGCCCACGGCGCCGGCTGCCAGGAAATCAGCAATATTCTTCTCGTTTACACCACCAACGGCCAGCATGCGAATGTGGTTCAGCGGAGCGGTCACCGCCTTAAAGTAAGCGGTACCCTGGGTGCCGGCGGGGAAGAGCTTGACGAAATCTGCACCACAGCGATGGGCAGTGACAATCTCTGTGGGGGTCAAAGCGCCGGGCATGGATACCATACCGGCAGCCACCGTTGCACGAATGACATCTTCATTGGTGTCCGGGGATACGATGAACTTTGCACCGGCATTTTTAGCCAGTTCCAGCATCTCGATGGTAGTGACCGTACCTGCACCAAAGACCATCTTATCGCCCAGCCGCTGCACCAGTAGTTTGATGGAATCGGAAGTGCGATTCAGCTCGTCAGGTTTACTTTGGTCAAAGGTGACCTCCAGCAATTCAATACCGCCGTCATACAGCGCCTGGGCCAGTTTCACACAGTCCTCTCCGTAAACACCGCGGACAATGGCTACGATCTTTTTGTCCAGCACTCTTTGAATCAGTTGTTCTCTCACGGTTATTCCTCCTCATTTGGTATATAATACTTTAAAATGTAAAGCGCAATCAGCATGCCCAAGAGCATTTCGCTGCCGGAATTGCTTCCGATTTGCGTTAGATATTCAATGTTCAATGGTTCTTCGGCGCAGAGCCCCCGATAGACCTGTTCCATCCGGTCAAAGGGAGCGCCGTGCAGGATTGCTTTTAGATAGGCAGCACTGATTTGATTTGTGTGCGTGCCGGAATATTTCATAATGAGAATTTGAAGCAAGGAAATTCCTAAGAAATTTCCTTGGTGGAGTCGACAGAAAACATAAAGCATTCCCATAAAAATGTCGTCTGCTGACGGAGTCAATCCTGTACCAAGGCCTAAAAGGGCCTGTGCATTTTGTTCTAGTGCATCAAAATCATTATGCTCTATGGCTTTAATGCATCCATCCAAACCATAATAGGCTCGTGAGAAATAGGGGTTTTCCCACAAGTTAGGATCGCATTGTTTGCCCAAAAGAAGGGGCAAAACCAGCATACTCAATCCGGAATTTTTTTGCAGTGCCGCCAGCGCTTCTGCGGCCTGTAAAATCAATCCGCTCTGCGGTTTTATCTGACACAGTGTTTCTGCGGACTGGGGAAGCACATGAAGCTGCATGTGGCCGTTTTGGAAAATCAGCTGATCTTCTTTCCGTAGAACCCATTGGCCGGCTTCCAAATGTAACGCATGGATGGTTCGAGGATAATCTTCCACAAGAATTCCGATGGGTAAGCGTCCCCACTTTTGATCGCACAGCAGGAAAACTTCCGCTCCAAAACGCAAATAGGTGCCACTGGAATGAACCAGCAGGACTTCGCCTGTATTTTCCCTTGAAAGCAGATTTTTGGAATATTCTGGTACATAGGCTACAGTACAGAGATTCATCTTTCTTCCTCCGCATATTGATTTCCATCGGAAAAATATGGTATGATACAGAAAATCCAACCCGAAAGATGGTGCGCTTGTGGAACTGATCCATATTACACCCTACATCCGTTTTGCAAATATGCTCAGTTTTGAGCAACTGCGCGGTCCTTCTAAAACCTATGATTGCCGATTTCTTTATACGTTCAGCGGCTGCGCTACCCTTACGATGACGGGACAGGAATATCTGCTGAAAAAAGGTGCGCTGGTGATCTTCCAGCCCGGTACCGAGTATGTGATCCGTCCGGAGGGGGCTGTGACCCTGGCGGTTTTCGATTTTGACTACACCCAGGATTATCATGATACTAGCGATTACTTGGTGCCTTGTGCGCCGGCGATGTTTCAGCCGGAAAATGCTCATGCGCAGGTTTGCTTTCGTGATGCAACGTCATTGAACCAGTTCTATTATCATCCCAATGTAAAATTTCTGGAGCCTGAGATCAGTGAAATCATTTCTGAATTTCAGCTGAAGAAAATATTCTTCCGGGAGAAAAATTCCACACAGTTTAAAAATCTTCTGATCAACCTGATTCGACACCAGCAGCTGGGCAACATCAATAATGACGTGGTGCGGCAGGTGGTAGAATACATTGATCGTCATCCCACCGGCCGCATTTCCAACGCCCAAATTGGTTTGGAATTGAATTACAATCCGAATTATCTCAATAAGCTGATGATGCGGCATACGGGTATGCCTTTGCACCAGTATGTGCTGCAAAGCCGTTTGGACTATGCCATGACCTTGCTTCACACCACCGACCGTTCGGTGAATGATATTGCGCTGGAGCTTGGCTTTCACAGCCTTTCCCATTTTTCGAATTATTTCAAAAAGGAAACGGGAACTTCTCCTGCGCTGTACCGCCGCAATGGTATGCTGTAAGCGTTACAGCACGCAGTACACGTTTCTCGCAACCACAATTTCTTCGTCGGTCTTCAGCCGATATACTTTCACGCTGCTGCGGGCGGAGCTGATCAGCTCCGTATTCGCAGTAGCGTTTTTTTCTTCATCCAGGTCAACGCCCAGATAACCCAAACGAGAACAAACCATCTGGCGGATACGGTCGCTGTGCAGACCGATGCCGCCGGTAAACACCAGCGCATCCAAACCATTTAAGTATGCCGCATACATGCCGATATAGCCCACGATGTTGTCTACCATGGTGTCCACCGCCAGACGAGCCTGCTCGTTGCCGTCGTCCATAGCCTGCAGCACCAGACGTAGATCATTGCTGACACCGCTGAGGCCCAGCAATCCACTTTGCGAAGCCAGCACTTTCAGCACTTTTTCTAGGCTGCCGTCGTAATGCTCCATCAGCATGGGTAGGCAGAAGGCCTCAAAATCGCCCACACGGTTGTTGTTGAACAGGCCGGATTGCACCGTGGCACCCATGGTGGTGGCGATGCTCTTGCCGTCTTGAATAGCACAGATGGAGGAAGATCCGCCCAAATGGCAGGAAATGACCTTCTTTGCCTCGGGATTCAGCTGCGCTACCTTGCCGGCAATATACTCATGGCTGGAGCCATGGAAGCCATATTTGCGAATGCCCAGTTCCTGTCGCCACTGATAGGGAACGCCATAGGTGGTACGGCAATCGGGGATGGTGCCGTGGAAGCTGGTTTCAAATCGGGCCACCTGCTTCAGCTGGGGATAGCGGGCGCGGATATCCTTCATTGCCCGTAGATAGATGGGATTGTGGGCAGGGGCCAGAGGCGTGACCCGTTCCATCTCTGCCAGAAGGGCCTCATCCACCGGCTGCGTTCCGGAGAGATTGCCGCCGTGAACAGCCTTATATCCCACCGCGTCTAGATCTTCCAAACCGGAAAGAATGCCGCTTTGCTGCAAGCTTTCCACACAGAAGGAAAAACCAGCGCCGTGATCCGGAATCGGAATGACACCTTTTTCTTTTTTGGTCTCTCCCAGCTGCAGCTCGTAGGCGCTTTGCGCAGCGCCTACGGATTCGATCTCGCCACTGGCCAGCACCTGCTGATGCTCTGCAGAGAAAAGATATAGCTTGAATTTGAAGCTGGTTGTACCCAAATTCATAATGAAAATTTTCTTCATAGTTTATGCTCCGTATTTTGCAGCGAAGGCACGCATCGCCTTTTCGAAGCACTCCATGGGGATGCGAGCCATACCGGCGCCAATCAGTCCACCTTCCTTGTTGAACATGCCGCCATGCAGGATGGGGGCGATGCCGGTCTTGATGACTTTCCGGGCATCGATGCCCACAGGCAGGAAATCAAAGTCCAAATTGGGAATGGGATAATTGTAGTTTTTCTTGATGCAGATCTGCTCCATTTCCCGGGTCTGGGCAATGGCATCTTTCAGTTTCATACCGCGCAGGTTACACACGATGGGGGACGCTGCTGCGGCCAGGCCACCCAGGCCTGCGCATTCTACCACGCAGCTGTCGCCGCACCAGGGGATTTGGTCTGCGATGGTGTATTTAGCGGAGGTGTACTTGCCTTCCATCATGGGAGCGGGAGCGGTGAACCATTCATCGCCCATAGCGGCGATCTTAATGCCGAATTCCACGCCATTGCCGCAGACAGCGGTAACCATGGTGGAGTATTCTCGGCCCACATTACCCAACATGGCCGCACGGCTGGCTCCTTGGCCGAAGCAATGGAAGAAACGAGGAGTCTCAATGATGTATTTCATAGAAGCGAAAATCTGATCCTTGGGATAATCCAGCTGCATCATGTCCAGGGTGATTTGATGCTCAAACAGGAGGTCGGCTGCAGACTGGCGGGTGTGATTTTCGTCGCCCATACTCATACTTTCTGCCAGGATGGGCTTGGTCTGCAGACCGCCCTTTTTTCGCACCATTTCTGCCATGGGCGGCAGCAGATACTCTCGCATATGGCGCAGATTTTCTGCAATGCCTTCCGAGTACAGACCCCAGCCGCAGAAGCCGCCTTGATAGACGATGCCCTCGGCAGGGAATGTGGCGGCAACCTTGCCGGAATTGCGATCCTTGGTGACGATCATGGCAACATTTTTTGTGATGATGCCGGTGCCTGCACCAACGGTGTTGGTGTCCAGAGCGGAGATCATTTTGATCTTGCCACTGTGAATCAGCTCCAGGGCTTCTTCCTCAGTTTTTGCCCAGCCCTCAAACAGACAAGCGGAAATCATGCCGCGCTGATGCAGCATGACCATATCCTCAAATGCAATGGGAGGACCGGAGTGGGTGACCACATAATCGTCCAAACCTTCCACCACTTCACCGGCAGGCAGCACATCCACCCAGGCGGGGTCTGCTTGAATGATCATATCCGCAGCGGCCTCGTTTGCTTCGTCGATCTTGGCGGCCAGATCGCTATTCATGGTCAGATCCAGAATGCGATCCATCTCATCGCTGATTTTCACAGGAGGATGCCAATCAATCTGTACCGCTTCACAATCCTGTGCGGTCAGCGCATCGTAGAAAGAAGAAATACCGATATTAACAATACGAAGTTTCTTGCCCATATTTTTACCTCCGTTCCAGCGCATTCATGAGAGCACTTGCAAGACGAGTGCTCTGGAAATTGCTCTTGGTGACGATCACGCCGGCTTCCTCCAGCAGCTTCTGCTTTTCTACCACGTTCTGCGGATCCTCCAGAGATCCACAGATATTGGAAATGAAGATAATATCGGGGTGCTTTGCGCACTCCCGTGCAAAAGAAGAAATCGGATCATATGCAACGCCAGGGCCGGTGATAAAGTCCAGCAACACCACGGCCACCTGGGGATCCTCCAGTTCCTGGCGCAGCCGCTTCAGGCGCAGGGAAGGATCGAACACAGGATGGGGGGCTTTGGCAGTGAAATCTTCAGCGCCCAAGTCCAAAATGGTGTGCCCTATGCTCTGCTCAGAATCCTCCAGCTTGGCGCTGTAGGCATTTTTTAGGTTGGAATGGAGTGCTACGCCCTGGTTGTGGGCGGCAAAATACTGAAGTGCTTCTTCCGTGAAAGTACCGCCGCAGTACAGACCTCTAAAATATTTCTGCTGGGGTGCAAGCTTTTGCAAACAATCCTGCACCAGCGCATCCAGTTCTTCGTCTTCGTAACGGAAACCGGATACTGTACCACCAGCCAGCTCCACTGCCTTCAGCGCAGCGGCTTCCAGGCTGAAGGTGCCGTGGACACGGTGGCCTGTAAACAAGGATTCATCACTGCCCAGGAACAGAGCTACCACGGGCTTGACGCAATCATCCGCTGCGGTCAGCACCCGATCCATAACACCCAGATCAGCCAGCTTGGACACCAGGACGATGACCTTGGTGTTGGAATCATTTTCCATCCGGCGGATGCCTTCCAGCATGGTGATACCGCCGATTTGAGGATACAGATCCCGACCGCCGGTGCCGATGATATCAGAAACACCCAAACCGCACTTTTCAATGATGCAGCCGACTCCCTGTGCGCCGCTGCCGGATGCGGCTACGATACCAATGGGACCATTACGGATAATGGAGCCAGCGGCCAATGCTACACCACCAATAAGGGCGACACCGGCATCCGGGCCCATGACAAGCTTACCTAAGGATTGACCCAGCTGCTTCAGTTCCAGCTCCTCTTCCAGGGAAACATTATCACTGAAGATGAATAGATCCATGCCCTTGGCCAGCGCTTTCTTGGCTTCTGCCACGGCATATTCACCGGGCAGGGAGATCTGGCAAAGATCGTAAGGATCTTCGTCGGGGTTGATTTCGTTGATGTCGCTATAATTTTTGCTATTATCTACATTTTTGTGGTCGATAATATCTTCCGCCAATTTCAGAGCGGCATTGTAGCTGCCTTCGTCGTCAGCCGTGATGGCGATCACCAGATCATTTGGGGTGACAGATTCGGGCAGCGCATAGCCCAGCATCTTCAGCACATCCTGGTTGGCGCAGGTTGCCATCTGAGCCTCGGCATTATCGATGCCCTGCATGGCGGTCACACGCTCGGAAACACCCATCAAACTGACAGAGTCCACATAGCGATTTTTCTTAACAACAACTTTTTTCATATGTATTACCTCATAGGCTTAGGCGGCGTGCGTTCATGGCATTGCCGTCTTTATTGATAACGACTCGATAGGTGGTTTCTTCTGCTACAGCGTCGGAACGGCAATGGCAGCCGATGCTTCCGCTTCGAGTCAATGCACTGACCAAAGTGATCTGGGTAGTTAGAAGATCGTTGTACAGGCGGTGTTTTTGATAACAGTTACGATGTGTTCCCAGTCGGCTGAGCATATTCTGCACCAATGCAATGCCTTCCTGGAGATTCTCTTCACAGCGGATCACATTTAGACTTTTGCGCATAACCTGCTGCAGTTGGCAGCGGAAAGCAGAAATGTCCACATCCGGTTCCTCGTTGGGGATGGGGGTGGAATCCTGGGGGAGAGGATAAGTGCTGGGCGTGTTGGCAATGGCGGAGTAGCCTGCGATTCGGCCGAAGACCATGGTTTCTAGGCCGGCATTGCCGCCCAGCCGATTGGCACCATGAAGGCCGCCGGCTGCTTCGCCGCAGATCAGAAGACCCGGAATGCCGCTGCGGCATTGATCATCGATCCACACACCGCCGCAGGTGGTGTGGGCTGCCGGGGCAATCTCCACCGGTTCTTTCCTTAGGTCAATGCCGCAGGCTAAGTAGCGGTTTAGATAAGGCTTGTAAGCACTTTGCCACTTTTCTTCCGGCACACCGGTGGCATCAAACCAGACACCTCCATGGGGCGTGCCGCCCTTGGCGCTAATTTGATGGAATATACATTTGGATTGCACATCCTTGGGCACACGCTCCGCATTTTCGCTATGAGCCAGCATAAACCTGTCCCCATCCTTGTCCCGCAGTACTGCACCGTCATAGAACATGGTAGTGACGATGCCTTTGCCGGCCACTTCCGGTGGCCAAACGGCAGCGCTAGGCTCGAACTGGACAAATTCCATATCGGTTAGGCTTGCGCCGGCCAGATATGCCATGGCCGCACCGTCACCGCCAATATCTGCGGAATTGGTGGATTCGGGGAACAAACGCCCGAAGCCACCGGTGGCTATGATCACAGTTTTTGCGTAGATGCGGTAGAAATGATTCTTTTCCTCATCAAAGCATACAGCGCCAATGACTCTGCCATTTTCGCAGATCGGTTCCAGCGCCCGCTGACGGGACAGGGAAGTGTAGCGGTTAGACGCCTGCAGCCGATCCCGAACCCGGCGGAGCATCACCGCACCCGTATCGTTGTGGATGCTGGCAATTCTTGGTACGGAAGAGCCCAGGGCGTGCAGTAGGCGGGGGCCTTTTTCATCCCGATCCAGCTGCAGGCCCAAACTTTCAAAATATTCTTCCAGTGCAGCAGCGTTTTTACAAAGACTCTTCACCAGACTCCGATCGCTCTGGCCGTAGCCGGAGGCCATTGTATCCGCATAGAGCAGTTCTTCGCTGTCCCCTTCCCCCACGGGCATACAAAATCCGTGAATGTAAGGGGATGCACCGCTGCCGCTGCCCAGCTGCACCACTTGGAGTTCGCTGTGCCGGATGATCTCATCTGCCGCCACAGTTCCGGTAAGGCCTGCGCCGATAATCAATACATCCGTGACCATATATTACTCCCAAATACCGCCCTTGGCCATGGAACCCACATTCTTTACGAACAGTCGCAGGAAGCGAGGATATTTTTCCGCGGGGAACTCCCAATGGAACTTGGCCTTTCTTTCTGCCAATTCTTCATCGGACAGTTCTACATTCATGGTACGCTTTGCCACATCGATGGTGATGATATCGCCCTCCTCGATCAGACCCAGAGGGCCGCCCAGGGCAGCTTCCGGAGAAACATAGCCCACGCTCAAACCGGAGGTACCACCGGAGAAACGGCCATCGGTGATGACGGCGCAGGTCTTATACAGTTCCGGATCGCCCTTGAGCTCTTCCTGAAAGGTGAAAGCTGTGGTGCCGAAGCGAGCCTTCAGACCCAAGAAGCGCAGCACGCAGGCGTCGCCAGGCTGTACTTTGCCGGCACGTAGTGCCTCCAGACCCTCTTCCAGAGAGTCGAAAATGCGTGCTTTGCCACGGAAGGACTGCAGTTCAGCGGGAACAGCCGCAATTTTCAAAATAGAACCCTCGGGGGCAAGATTGCCATAAAGCACGCCCAGACCCGGTTCCTGAGATACGGGATCTTCCAAAGTGCGGATTACATTGGCATCATACTTGGGGGCGGTGCGGCAGTTTTCCTCCAGGGTGCGGCCGGTGACGGTCAGGCAGCTGCCGTCCAGTTTGGGCATTAGTTCCTTTAGCAGTGCCCTCATACCGCCGGCCATATCCAAATCCTTTACGGAGTAGGGGCCGCCGGGGGCCAAGTGAGACAGCAAAGGAATCTCGTTGGAGGCTTCGTCAAAATACTTCCACCAGGGTAGATCATAGCCAGCTTCATTGGCGATAGCGGGAATGTGCAGGATCAGATTGGAAGAGCCTGCCACGGCCATATCCATCTTGATGGCGTTCTTGATGGCCTCCACGGTCATCACATCGCGGGCCTTGATGTCGTGCTCTACCAGATACATAATCTGCTTACCTGCTTCGTAAGCCAGCTTGTATAGCTGAGAGCCGGTGGCATCCATGGTGGCATTGTTGGGCAGGGACATGCCCAATGCCTCAGAAACCATACACATAGAGTTGGCGGTGGTCATGGAGGTACAAGCACCGCAGGTACCCCAGGAATTTTCAATCAGATCATTGTAAAGATCCATATCGATAGCGCCCTTGTGAGCAGCGCCCACTTTATCCTGGGCGT
>RHMF01003238.1_pt1 | contig 13356 bp, 28 predicted proteins | sample 5365151 | NCBI WGS metagenome assembly RHMF01 (sample SAMN10266501, study PRJNA497801) | feces metagenome | isolation source: feces | host: Bos taurus | place: China: Prairie of Fairy Mountain | collected 2017-08-14 | reverse complement strand
CTTCCATTTATCGCCCGTAAGTTCGATTTTGTCAATCGATTCGATAGCGGCCTTGATTTCTTCGGAGCCGGACAGCGCCAGCTTGCCGTGGGTGGCCCTGATTTCCTCGATTTCGGCCTGTCGGTTCTCGATTTCTGTAACCGGCTTGCGGATTTCTTCTTGCAGGGCTTCCATGTCTTCGCGCCACTTCTTGCGGTTGGCGTCAATCTGCTTCGGCAAGTCCTTAAGTTCGGCAACCACGTCCTTGCCAATATCGTCAACGCGCTTCTTGATGCTTGCAATCTGTCGTGCAGTGCTCTTGATCTTTGAAACGCCGTCGGCGGTCGTTACATCGGCAACGAGTGCGCGGGCCTTTGCCTGAACGACATTGTAGAGGCCGTCGAGGTTGGCGCCTTCCTTGAAGAAGTTTAAAAGGCTGGCCTTATTTACGACGGTTACGGAGTAGTCCTCCTCGACCTTGATGGACGGTACGTTCTGGATTTTCTTGTCTTCGGTTGCGTTTTCGGGCATTTTAAAAAGTCTCCTGTGAAAAGTCTTTTTTTTGTGTGTGAAATTCTTTAATAGGTTTCTTTGAGTTGGCGGGCCATCCAGTCAACGGTGGCGAAGTCATAAGAACCTTTACGCACATCGTCAATCTGCTTTAACACCTTCGGATTCGTGGCGGCTTCGCCACTTGCTGCAAGAAAGACCCTTGTCGGCGTTCTCTTCACGGTAAATTCGGAACGGGACTTGCGCGACTTGTAATTAACGGTTATTTCGTCTGCCATAGTCATTACGCCTCTGTTGTTTTTGCCGGAGCCTTTTCCGGTTCAGGTTCAAGCGAAAGCGTGGCGTGATCCATGTTCCAAGCGTACTTGATAGCGTCCGCCATCGTCATGACGCCCACCAGTTCGCCGTTTATCGTCGCGAGAAAAAGTTTATCCTTGTTCATTTTTTCGCCCCCTTCTTGGTTTTGCCTTCGCCGTACTTGTCGATTACGGCTTCGGAAATTACGGCGGTAATGCTGGACGGGATGCCCATGTTTTCGCGCCGTTTGGCTTCGTTCTTTGCCAGCTCATGCGCCTTCGGCGTGATGCTGGTCGGTTTCAAAGTTGTATAACCCATTAATTTTGCTCCTTTTCTAATAGTTGACGATAACAACTTTTTTCCACATTTCATAGACCGCTTTTAGTTCTTTTACGGTCTTGACATTCCAGACTAAATCAGTTGTTCTGTTTTCCTGGTTCGGGTTTGCGTAAACGCAACCGATAAAACAGATCGTGCCGAGCTTGTGAAGTCGGAAAGGTCGATAACAAAGTGACCGGCCCTATCTTCATAGATTCCGTTCTGGAATTGCTGTTTGAGGCCTAACGACTTTAAAATTTTTTCTTCCATTTGAAAATCCTCTTTTTGAAAAATTATGCCATTTCGGCAACCATTCTATCTCGCCATTCTTTAAGTTCTTCAAAACTTTTGTAACCGATGATTCTAAAACGACCTTCAAGGAGCCATTTTACCCAATTTTTTTTATTGTGCCCTTCTTCGGGCTTCCAGTTATTTTTCTTTGCGTAAAGATCGAAAAGCTGGTTTGCAAGAGATTTTCTAGTTTCATTTTTCATTTTATGAACCTCGTTTTGTTTACGTCTATAATATACATAATTCTTTATAACTTGTCAAGATATTTTTTATAAAAATGTGTAAAAATTTTATAAACAAAAAAAGCCCGAAAACGGGCTAAATTTAATGGTTTTGAGCTTGTCTTTGCGCTTTTTGCTTCTTTCTGTACGACCTCATGCGGGCGTTATAGATTTCTTTGTGTTCGTCGCGCCACTTTTTCGATGCCGCATTGCGTTCTTTGCGGTGCGACCAGTTAATTCCGGCTGAATCTTCGCGCCTTTTCGCGGTTATTCCTGGCCCATTCACGGCATTTTTCGTTGTGTTCGGCTTTGTGCCTTAAATACCAGTCGTGGGAATACTTGCGCTGCCTGGCTTTCCGTTCCTCGATGTTTTCGGGCGTCGGTTCGTGCTTCGCCCTCGGTTTCTTCGGTTCCGTCGCCTTGACGAGGTGTCCGCACTCCGAAAGCGTGACTTTCTTTGTCGGCGCCTTGATCGTGGCCCCGGCTATGCGCTGGCGGGCCATTTCGTAGATGCTAGCCATCATATACCACCTTTTTAGGCGGGTATTCGTATTCCATCGTTTCCGCTTCGTGTCCCTTCAAGCCTGGTTTCGTTTCCATGTACACGCGCCAATAAAATTCACAATTATCCGCCCTGCCTTCGAGCGTTCCTACTTTGAATCCGCTCTTGTGGTAAAGGCATAGGGCCTTCGGGTTCTGTACGTTCACATGGAGCGTCAGGCCTTTAGGCGATAGCGTCTTTGCGTATTCCAGCATTTCGGCACCGTAGCCGTGTCCCCTGAAAGCAGGGTTTACCCATATCGCATACACGTATTTGCTGCCGTCGATGTTTGGCGTAAGACAGCAGATTCCCTGTCCGTCTTCGGTCACGAAAGCGTCGCAGGCGTGAGCCTTTATCCATGCCGGGAATTTGTTTGTATCGTTGATAAGCTCGCGGTGCAGTGGGCTTACATTGAAAAAGTGGGTGTGTTCGAAATAGTAGAGGCGCCCTGCCATTTCGAACTCTTTGTCTGTTGGGTATCTAAATTTCATTTTGAGCCTTTTTCCCATTTTTGAAAAACAGTTTTCCCTCCGGGGATATCCAAAGTTCCGGGCGTTCGCCCTCTGCAAGTTCAACGGCGTTTTCGTGCAAAAGTTTCACCAGTTGCACCGTGTTCTTACTCACAACCTTGGCGGACTTGTTTCTAGCCTTGTCGAAGTTCTCGACAAAATCAAGCACCGCTCGGATTCCGGCCCTGAACCCCCGAATATAGAGTGAATCAAGTCTTTGCATTTATGTCTATCTTTTCCATCACATAGAACATACAACGCATTACAACGGCGCCACATTGTGCAAATTCATTCAGGGAGTGCTCAAAATCGCCCTTGGAATATGCGGCGAACGCTTCCGCGACTTCTTCCATCAGGACACAATCGGCGTACTCCGGTGGCTGGCTGTTCCTGGCCTTGATACGCATTTCTGCTTCTGCCCATGTTCGTGCGCTTTCGTCAATAAAATGGTCGCAGAATTTCGGGTGCTTTGTGACGGCGTGCGAGAATTCCTTTTCTATGAGATTTCGGATTTTTATAAATTGTTCGCTAGTCATTATCGCGTTTCCCATTTAGAAAGTCAACAACCTTCTTTTGACACATTAAGCAAAGATGGACGGTAACTGGCTTGAAAAATCCTCCATAGGAGCCGCGCACCGGTTCATAGTCACTCAAATAAAAAGTGTTTTTGTTTACGGGTTCTTGGATAGTGCCACCACATTTATCGCAAATTATCATTAGTTAGTCCTTTTATTTCAACCTTTAGATTTGTTTCGGTTGCAAATTTTTTTATCTGCAACATCTGTCTTGCATTTTCGCGGCAGAACTGGCAAACGTAGATTTGTGGTTGCAAGATTTTGCCTTCGTTATGCGTTACGAGTTCTCCGCATACGCAACATTTTGTATTTTCAAAAACTATGTCCTTCATTTTTCCTTCTCTCCTTGATGATTTCGCGCATGGCCTTCAGGCAATCGTCGCAAATCTTGAAAGAGCGTTTATCCATAATTTTAAAACTCCGCAAATTCTCCAGTTATGGTACTGGCTTTATATTTCTTTTTACACTTTGTACATTCAAACAAAGCGTAACCGAAAACTAATTGCATTAACGGTGACCTGTCAATCAAATCAAGCTCACCGCCACAAGTGCAGGCTGGGTGTATTTCTCGTCTTGTTTCTTCCATAATGATATTTTATCCTTCCCAGCTAATCACGAAATACATCTTGCCCGGCTCCGCGCCCCATTCGGAACGGCCTTCGCCAATTCGAATTTTCGGGTTCTTGAACTCCAGGCGGCGTTCGGTATCATCGGATTTCGGATAGCCTAAAGTAAATACGAGCTTGTCAAAAGACCTAGTCAAATGCCATTTATTGCTTGTAATATCATTTGATTCATAAAGTCTCTTTTTCCAATAATCGTTATAGGCCCGATATTCTTCTTTCTTGATTCCGGCCTTGATCATGTCGAACCACTGCTTCTTCAGCGAAAGCGTGAGCGTTTTCATTTTTCCACCTCCGGCGCTTTCGGTTTTTCAAAAGGCATCCATTGAGTAATATTTTGTTGAAAATCGTGCTTGTATGGGAAAACAATAAAGCCTTCCCCTTCATCACTTTTTTCATATTCAAGATGTAGGACACTCTTTGATTTAGAATCGTATGCCCATACATCTTGACCGTTTTGCGGCAATTCCTCGCTGCACTTGCGCCAGCGGCGTTCTTCTTCGAGATGGCTGATGTAGCCGTTCATCTTCGCAATCTGCAAGGTATGCTCGGTATCCATGCGCTCAAGCTCCGCGATGCGTGATTTCAAGCGCAACAGCTCGTCGTCGTGGCCTGGGTGCAGGTGGTGCAGTTCAATAGCCATTATCCGTTCTCCTTTATCATTCCGACCGTGTAGTGCGCTCCGTCCGGGTCGTCGAAGTCTTCGTTCAACGATTCTGCATAATCTCTAGCCTGCAAGAGGTCTGCTGTCTTGTAGACAACCTTCTTGTCGCCGTTCATAAAATTCTTGATTACTGCGTACATCACTTCTACTCCTCGTCTGTATGTTCCTCCAAGAATCTTACCACCCAAGCAATCGGAAACAGCATTAACTCTATGGCAATTCCTATGGCCATTAAAGGCAGTCTAAAAAATCTAAGTAGGGCCTTCATTCTACGCCTCCTTGAACTGCTCGGCAATCTTGAGCCAACGCTTGTGCCATCTATCCCAATAGTCGCCAATTACTTGCTGATATTCTTTATCGGTCATTTGATAATTTTCTAGGCAGGTCAAGTAATTGTATCGTTCTTCGCAAAACTTTACCATCGCCAGGCTCCGCTTGTATTTGTTGTGGCGGGTAGCTACAAGTTGTTCGTCCTTGATGAGGTTTGCTGTCTGCAAGCGGTCGCAGGCTTCCTTGTAATCGGCTTTCAGTTCCGCAATCAACGATTCCTGTTCTTCAAGTTTGGCGAGTACATCCTTGCACATCTGCCGAACATTGCACTGGAATGTAAAATACTGCTCGTTTTCCCTTTTCTTGATTTCGGCACGAAGGCCACGCTTGATATAATCCAAGTCCATTATTTATACTCCTCCGCTTTGGTTTGGCACTTGATTTCTACTTCACTCCATATTTTAAGCCATTCAAAGTTCCTTCGCTTAATGCACCCGATATATTTGACAGCCGACCCGTTAATTGACCACAGGTTTTCGTCGCCTTCGTGGATGATTCGGACATACCAATAGTTTTTTCTCGCTTCTGCTCTTTCAGCCCTAGCAAGCCATAACGCACGTTTCAGCCTGCGGATTTCGTTGTCCTTTTCAGCAACCACATCGTCCTCTTGCATCTTGACTGGGCAGGATATGCACTTGTCTTGCAGTTTCTGTTTGAGTCCCGCGATAACGGCGTCCACATCTTCTTTCAGGTAGACTGGCCGTTCCATTAACCCCAATTCGAATATTTGCGCGGAATGTTCTTCAAGTTCTTTGGGCTTGTCGTCTTGTCGTTCATTTGTTTTTACCTCTTTTTTTTTGTTTGTTCGTCCGGTCTCACCGGCCGTTTTTGATTCTTTCCTCTCGGGCCAGCATGACCTTGAAATTTGGCACGCTCGGCGGCGTAAGTCCAAGGTTGAGCGGCGCGTCCTTCGGGTATCCCTGGGCCATCGGTAGCAAACGCCAGTATTTGCCGTAAAGGTATTGGAGATAACGCCTGATCGGGCCGTCGAAGGCTTCCACGGCTTCGGGGTTCTGCCACTTGATGATTCTATGTTCGCCAACCTTTTCTTCGGTTCTCGCATGGACGCGGCAATAGTCGAAGTACATCTTGTCGCTCACGGCGGCGCAATAGTTCTTTATGGCCTCGTTCATGTTGACGGTTCTCACCGTCTCGCTTTCGGGGAGCCATGCGGCTCGCGGGTCTCTCGCGGCGGGTTCGGTCATGTTGGCTGTTTCGACTGCGTTATCCATTGGTTAAAAGTTTCCTGTCAAGTTCTACGAGTTCGGCAAATTCGTTCTGTGCGTGGGTCTTGGCGAAATACTTGACGGAATCGTCCCAGAGTTCGCCGTCGCTAAAAAGCGGGAGTGCGAGCTTCCACTTACCGTAAATTGTCTTGCCGGTATCTTCGGCTATCATGCGTGCGGCCTTCGTGATTTCGCCGTAAGTAATGGGCGTCCGCGATTCCTTTTCCATCTTCACGGCGATCGCCTTAAGGAAAGCGGCCTTAAGCTGTCTGTTAGACACATCGGCGCGGTCTGCAATTTGCGCGGCGCGTATGGCTATCGTGTCGCCGTCAGGAAGGGGGATTCCGAGCGCATAATATGAATCTATGAGCAACTTTGTCGTGATTCCGATTCTAGCCGCCATCAAGTCCATTCTGGCTTGCGAAAGACAGTTGCTTTTCTTCACGGCCTCGTCGATGTCTTTCACTTCGAGTGCTTTTTCCAGTTCAAGTCCCATATTGCATTTTCCTTTTTACTTTATCATTCCAAACTGTTCGAGGATTTTACGGCACCGCTTGCCCTCGCGTTCCGCGAAAGTCTCGCAATTAGTGTTCTGTTCCTTTTCGGCATCGTTCTTTTTTTGCCAGTCGGCCCAGCTTACGAGCGTTGCAAAATGGTTGTTGGAAGTCTTTGTGCCGTCCGCCAGCTTGCATGACAAGGAATCAATGATCTTGTTTGCCTCGTTCACGTTGCCGACATGGACGCAAAAATCGTCGTGTTGCTTCTGCGTCAAGAAAACATTTTCGAACTGGCCCCAGACAAGCTGGTCGGACTTCTTGACCGCGGCCTTCTGGGCTGCCGGCTGCGCCTGGTTGGTCGTAGCTGGAGCCGTTTCGCTAGGCCCATTCGGGAGGGCCTTCGTCCTGTTCACGGCTTTCTGTTCGCCATCGGCCCCGTCGATAAACTTGCGGTATTTTTTCGTCCAGATAGTCTCGGTTCCGGGATGGTCCGCAAGGTAGGATTTTTCCTTCGCCTTCGCGGCAATATATTCGTCGCCGTACTTTTCGCAGCAGGCGTCGTGTACCGCCTTATAGCTCAATTCTGCTTTCTCCATTGTTTTTGCCATGGCACCCTCGATGCCCTGCACGTAGCATAGCGCGATGTAGTTGTCCGCATCCGCCAGCAGGCGTTCCGCATATTCGTTCTTCTGTTCGCTGTATTCCTGATAGGCGAGTGTTTCGCGGAAAGACGAGAACCATTCCCATACGTTCGACTCGTTGATATTCCGAGTCTTCGAGAGGAATTCCCGAATTACTATCCTTACGGATGAGATGTTTTTTTCGGCCACTTTTTTACCTGCTATTCGATGACGTAATATCTGTTCTTTACGACTAAGTCCAGAAACTTTGCACAATCCATGGCCGTCACTCCGTCGTTCTTCATGTCGTCGATGTTTTCGCTTACGGCGTTGATGAAGGACTCCCGCATATCATCGAAAGTCTTTGTCCTGTTCATTGTCAGGGACAAGATCCGAAATGTGCTTCTCGGGAGTAACAGGCCTTTTGGAAGGACCAGTCTAACCATCGATCTTCCCGGTTACTTCGGCTTCCAGCTTCTTCACGGCCTCGGCTACGACGCGGGCCTTGCTATCCTTTATGCCGTCGGCTTCGAGCCTCTTCTTGATGATGTTCTCGATGGTCTCGTTCGTTTCGTCGCGAACCGCAATCATTACTGCCATATTTCGTTCCTTTTTTTTGTTTATAAAATTTTTATACAGAAAATTTATATAAAAGTTTTTGAAAAGTCAAGAGTTTTTCTAAAAAAAAGATATTTTTTTTTGTGGGGAGGTGGTGATAGGGGGGGGTAGGGGAGGTATAGGGGAGGGGGAGGGGGGGGGTAGGGGGTCCCGGGTAGGTGGGGGGCTATTACATTACATATCATGACACTACATTTCATTACATTACAGTACATGACATGGAATTACACTACATTACACTACATATCATGACACTACAATCTTGTCCTTTTCTCTCTCTCTTTCTTTATTTTTGTCTTTGTCTTTTTCCTTTTCTTTCGCTCTGGCTTTAAAGGCTCGGACGGTCTATGACCCCTTGAAGGGGGTTATAAGGGGGTTCTTCTCGCTCCGCGCACTTTGAAAATTATCATTTTCGCAGCCCCACGAAAATGGTGTTTTTTTTCAAGATTCAGTTTTTCGTTCCTGGTATTCCAACCTGGAATAGCCGCCGTTTTGCATGGCGTGCGTCCTGAATGCGTTTTTGCGTTTCGTCAAGCAAATACACGACAGAATCTAAAAACGCCTTAAATGCGCGTTTCCGTGCAAAAGAAAATATAGCGTTTATGCGAATACATGCATAGATGTTAGACTTGTCTCGAATGTACCCGGAGTTTTTTTACAGAAAAAGCCCCTCGCGGGGCTGTTGATAATTTGTCGATTCTGTGGATTTACGCGGCATTCTCCAGCATCTTCACGAATTCCAGGATTTCGTTTGTCTCGTCGGGGTTCTTCTTTTCCGCCCCGAATTCCTCGTGAGTGCGGTGCCATTCGCCAAAATTGCGGATATGGTTCAGGAGCCCGCCTTCGCCGTCTCCGAGATCGTAGCGGCCACGGTAGGTGCTTTCTTCGCCGTTCTCGTCGGTGTAGCGGATGGTGAAGTCTGTCTTTTCGTACCAGCCGTAGGCGTCGCTCGTCTCGCGCTTTGCGTGTTGCCACATGTCGAGTTCTCCGAGGATCATGTCTGCCGCCTTGACGCTCCAGGTGTTCTGCTTCTTGTCGATGATGTCATAGAGGCCGACAAATTCGCTGAACGGCACTTCTACAACAGGGGCTCCTTCGGTGACGGGGTACATCTTGACGGCGCTGGCGATGGTGTTCTGCGTCTTTACCTTGGCTTCGTTGACGGCGGCGAGGCGGTTGGCGTGTTCCTTTTCTTCCTCGGCCTTGCGTGCCGCTTCTGCCTTTGCCTTGATTTCCGCCACGTAGGCCTCGACCTTCTCGAAGTCTTCGGCGGTCGGCTGGGCGTTGTTCACGGTCTTTTCAAGGGCGGCGACTTCGGCCTTGGTCTTTTCAAGGTCGGCGGTGTAGTTTTCGAGGGCCTGCTGGGCGTACTTGTTGTCTAAGCCTTCGAGCTTCGCGATTCGCTTCTCCAGCCACTTGACGTTTGCCTTGGCGCGGTGCAGCGTGTAGGCCTGTGCGGCGTTCTTGAAGTACCTGTAAAGCGGGTTTTCCGGCGTGATCGTGCCGTGGTCTTCTTCGAAATAGTCGGTCATGCTGTCGGAGTTGTTCACCACGACCAGGCCACATTCCTTCGGCATTGTGGCGCGGCCGTATCTTTCGTTATCGATGAAAGACACGTTTTCGCCGTTCATGGAGAAGTAGAATTTTTGGAGTTCGCCGTTGAGCTTGACGCCGTTCCAGAAGATCTTGATTTCGTTTTTCATTTTGTACCTCTTTTGTTTTGTTTATGGTATAAATATACATAATTTATGTATGTTGTGTAAGAGTGAGGGCGAAAATTTTTGATATTTTTTACTTACGTTACGTAAAAAAATAGTATGTAAAGCGAATTTTACAAAAAAAAACGACGATTTTAAACTATTTTTAGCTTACAAACTTCTTGCAACGAGGTAAACTATGCCGACAACCACCACTTACCGCAGGCGCCCGGAAGGCGGATTCCGTGCGACCACGACCACCACGACCGGCACTGGCCGTTTCGTGTCCCGTTCCTCCCGTAATGTCGCCAGGCTCCCGGCCGGCGCAAAGGCTGCTTCCAGCGGCTAACGGGTGCCGAATATGGGAAATATTCTTTTCAGGAGTTTCGAGGCCTTCCGCGACGATCCGCGGAAGGTTTCTTTTGCCTTGTCCTGCGGCAAGGATTCCGCCGTCATGCTCGACATTGCGTCAAAGTATCTCGACCTTAAGAAACACGCCTTTTTCTATCTCACATTCTATTCCGAGGTGCTACCCTATAAAAGGCGGTATCTAGCGAACCTGGAGCGAAAATACGGCATCAGTATAGCAATCCATGAAAACCCCGTGAAATGCGGCATGAAACAGGCCGCGCTTTTCCGTAAGATCATGGAACAGGACGGCTCACAGCTTATCGGTATCGGTTACAAGATTTACGATTCCCTGCAAAGACGCGCCATATTGAAGGGTTCTGAGGAAAACGGCCTCGCCCTGAATTTCCCGTTCTTTGCCCCGCTTCGTGACTGGAAGGATTCGCAAGTCAGGGCCTACGCCAAGTCCCACAAGTTGACGCTCTCCCCGGAATATTCTTTCGGGGCTAAACGTGAATTTGACGAGTTCTGCGGGATGCGTGCCGTCGTTCTCCGGCACATGATTAGCGAAGAAGACTATCAATGCGCCATCAGGCAGGATCCAAGAGTTGAGGTTGATTATGAAAGATTCAAGGACGACCCGGAGTGCGTCCACATTACAAAACGCGACGCCTAGAAAAATCATGCGTTCCGAAATCGACACCGAGGATTTCAACCCCAGGAGAATTTCGGACGAAAACAGGAAAAGGCTTAAGAAGTCTATCGAAAAGTTCGGGCTTATCGGCGCCCCAATTTTCAACAAGAGAACCAGCCACATTGTAGGAGGCCACCAGAGGCTTTCGGCCCTTGATTCCCTGATGGGAAAGGCCGATTACGAACTGGATGTGATTGAGGTGGACTTAAGCGAAAAGGACGAGGTTAAACTGAACGTGGCCCTGAACAATTCCGACCTTATGGGCGAGTATGACTTTGACACCATACAGAACCTTTGCAAGGAATTTGACATCGACCCCGTGGACGATTTGCTTTTTTCCGAGGAACTGGCAAGCGTCGAGTTTCCCGATTTCGAGTGTTCCGCCTCCGGATTCGGGAGCGTCCCGAAAAAGGAAGTCTCCGAAGAAGAAAAGGAGGAATACCGCGCGGCCCGTCGTGACCGTGCCGAAAAGCACAGAAAGCATGACGCCGAGTTCGGATCCTACAACATCGACGAAATGAAAGGCGTCTTGACTGTCGTTTTCAAGAGCGAAAGCGACAAGAGAGCCTTCATGGCCTCCCACGGGTGGCCAGAAGAAAAAAAGGCCGTCAGCTTCGACGACCTTAAGGACATGATGAGTGGCGAACTGTAAAAATTCTATCGCGACAATTCGATAAATGTCTGGGGCCAGCCTGTTATGGGTTGGCCGTTTTTCTTCTTGTAGTAGGCCATGGGTCTGCGGCCCTCCGGGAACGTAAACACCTGGCGGATGATCCAGCAATAGCCGCCCGTCTCCTGGTCTTTCTCGGCTCCGTAGAAAAGAATCACGCCCTGCCATGCGTATGTGCCACTTTCGTGGACTATCGCGATGAAAGGTTCTTCCGGGTTCTCCGTCGGTGCGTATTTGCGGAACTCGACCGGCTTCTGGCCGTCGATGATCTGGTGCCAATATTCCTTTTTTAGGGAAATTGCTATGCGCTTAATCATTTGTAAACCTCTTTTCCAATTTAGTATTTTAGGCGCGTATTGGAAGATATGAAAATACTACATTTTTCTTACTTTTTAAGGCTTTGGCTCCGCCTTAACTTTTTATTGGCTTTTTTCTTACAAAAAAGTTATATTTTTAATACAAAATTATCTCACAGGATGAAAAATTGTATGGAAAATGTAACAAAATCTATACCTAGAGGCGTTCAAGGCTTAACAAGGATCGGCGGTCATGCCTCGTAAGACAAGACCAAGCGCTAAAGAAATTGCAAACCTTAAGCCTATCCACAGCTCGGAACGTGCGCGAAAATTGCAGGCGCTCGGGCTGAAAAAAAGGATGGAGAATAAGGACCGCAAGAAGCTGCTTCTCGACGACATCCGGGAAGTGGTTACCGCTGAAATCGCCGTGCCGAAAGCCCTCTACGATTCGCTTAAGGAGCTGAATGTACCGATACAGCGCAAGGACACCATCGACAAGGTGGTGTTTTACCGCGCCTTGTTACGGGCCATCAAGGAAGGTAACGCCGACCAGCTTTTGAAAATCGCGGAATTTGCGGGAATGAAGTTCACCGAAGAAGAAACGCAGACATCGACCATGACGCCGGACACCGAACTAATGCTTTCCACCCTGTTTGCCCAGGGCCGCAAGGTGGAACCGAAGCAGCCCGAACAGGTCGCGCCCGCCGATGCCGCGAATGGTGCAGAAGGTGCCGCAAATACCGAAGGCGAGATCGGAACGCACGCCGCCGAGCCATCCATTACCGTTTTTTCCGGTCTAGGGTAAAGGGCGGGGGTCTGTTATGGCTTTTTCGTGGACGCCCGATTTGGTCGAGAAAGTGCGAGACTACCCGCACCTCTTGGGCCACATGGTCGGAAAGACGAAGCTCAAAGAGTTACATTCCGACTGGTGCAAGATGGTCTGGGACTCCCCAGGCGGCAAGCATTTCTCGCTCATGGCCCACCGTGGCGCCTACAAGACCACCGCCGTGACTGAAGTCGGCATCGTCTACTATCTCCTTTTCCACCCCGCCGAACGTATAGCCCTGATTCGCGAGACCTGGACCGAGGCGGCATCCACCCTCGAGACCATCAAGGCCTACATGAGGAACCCGGCTATTCAGTCGCTGTTCGCATATCTTCACGGCAAGCCGCCGACGGAGACCCGTTCCCCGTTCGGCTCCGTCACTTACGATTTCAAGCGCACCATCACGAAGGAAGGCTCCGTCGATGCCTACGGCATTAACCAGGTGCCGACGGGCCGACATTACGACCGCATCCTTTGCGACGACATCATCACCATCAAGGACAGGCTTTCCCGCGCACACCGCGAAATGGTGAAGCAGGGCGTTCTCGAAATCATGACGAACATCATCGACCCCGGCAAGAACTGCCTTTTTGTGGGCACGCCGTGGCACTACGACGATGCCTGGGCCATGAAGAACGACGCGGGAAAGCTTATCATCCCGCAAGCGGTAAAGTATAGGCCGCAGGACACGAAGATTTTGAGCGACGAGGAGCTTGCCGAAAAGAGGGCGACCACGACCGCCTCGCTCTTTGCCATCAACTATATGCTCGATACCTCCGTCAAGGACGAGGGGCAGATTTTCGACGAGCCGATTTACGGCGAGTGGGACTGGTCTATCCGGCCTACGCGAGTGCACGGCCACATGGATGCCGCGTGGGACGGCTCCTGCACCAACGCGCTCACCATCATGGCGGAGCGCCCAGACGGAAAGATTCAGGCCTACGGCAAGATTTACACCGGCACTTTCGAGGATTGCAAGCTGGATTTTGCCCGCGAGTGCAGAAGT
>RHMF01000889.1_pt1 | contig 13360 bp, 16 predicted proteins | sample 5365151 | NCBI WGS metagenome assembly RHMF01 (sample SAMN10266501, study PRJNA497801) | feces metagenome | isolation source: feces | host: Bos taurus | place: China: Prairie of Fairy Mountain | collected 2017-08-14 | reverse complement strand
AGTCCTACAAAACGGGGCACAGGGAGGGAGGGGAGAGGGGCCAGGGCATAGACAAAAAGACCCGGACGCAGGAATCCTGCGCCGGGCCTCTTCGGTGTCCGTGGCTGTGTATGGTAGTACCGGGAGGTTGCCAACCCTATACATGACCTGGCCCAGTTACGGGTAGCACCCAGGTCTATGACCAGTCTATGAACATACCAACCAAAGACAGTGATATTATAGCATAATATTATTTAATTGTAAAGGTTGTATCTTCCAAAATTATACCTCCCGGGTATCTCCTGGGCATTAACTTACCGGGGAAGGTAGACCCGGGCCGGAAGTTGTCATATGTGACCTGTTCTTTCACATTGTCCGGCATACCGGCACAGGTGACCTTGGTCTTACCGTCCACGGTTTCCATGTAGGTCTTGGCCCGGATAAACTTAGAATCATGGAAGCAACCCTCATTCTTCCAGGCACCCAGGTGCGTGGGGTGAATTTCCAATTCCGCCGGGGCCTCATAGCCGATAAGGTGTAGGCTGTCGGTGTCCGCATATATGAACCGGTCATAAACACCCTGGGCGCTTCTTATGGTCTTCTCCCGTGCATAGGCGGTGATGAAGCAACCCATAGCAGTATAGACCGGGTCCCTGGTTTCCGGGTCACTATACTTATAGCGGACCACATTGTCATCATCCAGGTAGGGTATCTTTTTCCGGGCGTTGGGGTTTGTTGCAAACTTGCCATATAGACTGTTTAACATCAGCTTGGCCAATTGACGCATGGCGCCGGTGGTGGTTTCCTTAATGTACATCCAGTGGTCAATGTAGTCTTTGAACATACCCACGGCACCCTTAAACTTGAAACCGTTTATATAGGTGATTTCCGTCAGGTCATAGTGGTCCACCAACAGGTCATAGTCCACATTGGTCAACCACATTTCAACCGGTTCATTTTCCCAGTCCCGGCCCACCTTAACCCGGCTTGTGGTTAGGTATTCGGTTTCCACGAAACGCCGGTTGTTTTTCAATTGGAGGGTGGGCAGGTGCCCGGGTTTCAGTTCAAAGCAACACTTCATATGAACGATATACAACGGGTGTTTTTCGTCTGGATCCGGAGGCCCCTCAAAGTATCTTGGGTACCCATAGGGCAGTAACTTGTAATACATGACCGATGGATACAGGGAATTAACATCCAGGGTGATACCTTGCAGGCCCCTTGCGTTTTTGTGCCGTGGGTCCAGGTAGACAAAACCACCCTTATAGGCCCGGCGTATATCGGCGTCCAGTTCCAGGGGTAGCTGTGGGAACCACCGGTCAAAGGTGTCCTTTCCAATAATGGTCTTGTACCCGTTCAGGGCGTCACTTGCGTTGGTCATTTTCTTAAGGCCCTGTTCAAACTGTATCTTTAGGGCCTCGGCCACGATTTGACAGTCTGTGATAATATATTCCTTTTCCTCCGGTGTCAGTTCATACCCACGGGGCCGGTGCAACCGGTAGTCAATGGACCCTTTACTCTGTTTAAGTTCAAAGGCCTTGGCAATCACAGCCACCTTGAAGGGTAACTTTTTCAAGCTGTCATAGAAGGTGACCTTCTCATACTTCTTGGACTTGTGACGGTGGAATATGACCTCAATGGAATAGAACAGACCGTCATCCGTTATCAGGCATTGGAAGGTCTTATCCTTTTTGCTTTCGCTGTACCGGTACCCGTTGGTAAACAACCAGTGCAGGATAAATTCCCCGTCAAACTTTAGGTTATGAAAATAGCAAACTGTATTCTTGTTACTTAGGTAGCCCATGAAGCTGTCCAGGTCTGTACCGATATAGACCACTTCCAGGGCCTCAATATCCACGGCACAACCGGCCCACACCCGGCAGTCTTCCGGGTCCGTGGTGGTTTCAAAGTCCGCCATTAACTTTAGGCGTTTAATTGCCATGGTCTACACCCTTTCTACTATTCCTCCAGTTCGGAGAAAAGGTCCTCTTCTTTTGGTTTCATGCCCAGGGAGGCCCGTATTTGGTTCAGCTTCCCGGCCCTGGCGCTTGGGTCATACACATAATTGATTTCCAGGAGTTCGTCCTTTTCAACCAGTTTCCGGTACTCTTCCGGTTTCATCATCCGGACCTTCATTTTGACATCTGCTGCGTCATCCCCAAAGACCTTATCCAGGGAGGCCATGTAATTGCGCTTATACAACCGGGTCTTATCGTCCAGGTATTCACCGGAGGAAATACGGTCCTGCTTGTCCAGGTATTTTTCAAACTCTTCCATAGTCTTGAACCGTTGCAAAGATTTGGATTGTCGTGTTATTATAAAGTCAGATTCCTTACCCATTAACCGTAGTTGACTGTGCTGTGGGTTCAGTTTGTCAACCTCGGCCAACTGTTTCTTTCTTTGATAATTAGACCTATTGACGGCCCTTTCCAGGGCCTCTTTTTGTTCCTGGGTGAAGGTAACACCGTACTGGTTTTTATAGCCACCGTCAACCCGGGTCAGGTTCTTCCGTCCGGGTTGCCGGCCACCCTGGTACTGTCTACCTTCATACTTGCCCATGCTCTTGGCGTACTGTTTCAGGTTCTTTTTCCGTGCCATGTGTTATACCTCTCTTTTGCGGTAAAAGGACCGGTAAGTGTACCGGTATAACATCTGCACGATTTCCCCCGGCAGATAATCCGCCAGGCCGGAAGTACTCAAAAACTTGCTTACTTTCTCAATTTCCTTGCTTACATCCCGGGCGTAGATTTCAAGCTTCTTTTGACTGGGAAACTTGAAAATGTCCCCGTATGGGTTGACATACTCATACGGGGACAGGCTTAAATCCTTATATACACCACGCCGGGAAACCTTCGTTTCCTCCACGGTGTACCCTCCTTTTATTCGTCCTCAGGGAAGAAGACCACATTGGTAAAGGTGCGGTTGTTCCGGGACTTCTTCTCGTCCATGCGGACGGGCAGGCCCTCGGCCATGATGGCTTCGTGGTAACCTTCCTCTTCCAACTGGGTCAGGCGGTCAGTGATGACGGTACCGCCGAAGTAAAACTTCTTGGGGCGCTCCTTCACGATGAAGCAGGCGTAAACTTCGCCCTGCTCATTGGGCAGGAAACCGTAGTCACAGATGGTGTTCACGGTGCCCAGCAGTTCCTTTGTTTCGCCCTTCTCTCTGCCCTCCATAAAAGGCAGGCGTACATCAAATTCCTTGGCTCTTTCCTTCAGGGACTTCATACTCTTCATTTCGTTGCTCATTTTGGCAACCTCCTAAAATATAATATTGGCGGACTGTGCCGGTCCACCTGGAAACCTTGGAAGTGGATTCCAAGACTTCCAGGAAGACCGGGCCGGGTGGCCCGGCGCCGGTTATGAAGTGGCAAGGTCAGCCAACCACTTCCGGATAAATTGTAATTGGCTATCGTTCAGGCCGGTGAAATTCTCACCGTCAACACCCACCAAAACCAGGGTGCCGACAAAGAAGAACGGCCACAGGTTTTCGTTGTAGGGTAAACACCTTATCAGTCCCTCTTCATTGGCCAACATTTCAATACCTTCCAGGACCAGTTCATGAGGGGCGCAGGGTTCAATGTAACCGCCCACCAGTTCCTGTAGGTTTTCCAGGGTGATGTTGATGTCCCTCTGCTCAATGCGTCCCTCTTCCGGGTGGATAACGATAATGGTCATTAGAACGCGCCCTCCTTACAATCTACTGAGATGTCAATGGGAAGAACCTCATCCAAAACATGCGTGTGTTTTTTATTGTCATAGCACAGGCGGTACAGGTCGTAACCACCGTCAACATATTCCCGCACCTTGCAGGATGTTTCCCAGGACCAGGTTTCGGCCTCAACATCATTTTCAGCCTCAATTACCATGGCGTCTGTCCCAACACAAGGACACTCAAAAACTACTAAGTACTTCATTTTGGCAACCTCCAAATATTGTAAATTTCGTGGGTGCTAACCACAGTGATATTGTAGCAAATAATCAGAAAAATGTCAACACATTTTTTCACTTTTTCCATGAAAATGTGCAAAAATTTTTATTTGACAATTCCGGCAAAATTGCTATATTAGTATTGTAATATTTGGTCCAGTTTATTGGACCATTAAGGAGGTTGCCCCATGGCTGATTTTAACACCCTGGAAGAGGCCCAGGCGGAGATTATCCGTCTTAACGAGGTCTTGACCGAAACCCAAAACGAACGGGATACATTATCCCAAAATAACAATTCCCTGACAGAAGATAATGACCGGCTCCGGAAACTGAACCAGTCTTACTTCAACAAACTAAGTGCACAATATTCCCCACCGGAAGAGAAAGAGGAACCGGCAACCCTGTCCTGTGTGGAATTGGCAAAAACTATCAAAATCTAAGGAGGAAAAATAAATGGGTTATTCTTTCGAAGTCCTGAACGCCATCCGTAATGAAGGTTCTGCCGAATACCAGGCCCGTATCCCGGAGGCCACCCAGGCCACCATCCAGTCTATTGGCAACGCCTTGCAGGCCTACACCGTCCTGTACAATGAGTTTTGTGAGGCCCTGTTCAATAAGATTGGCAAGACCATTCTTGAACAGAAGATGTTCAACAACAAACTGGCCCGCTTTAAGCAGGGCGCTGTCCTGAATCAGCAGGATGTGGAAGAAATTTTCATTGAAATGGCAAAGGCAGAGGGCGCCTACGATAAGACCGGCCCCAACCCCCTGGGCCGTCGTGAAACTCCGGATGTTAAGGCCATCTACCACCGCATGAACAGACAGGATGTGTACTGTGTTTCCATCGGTGATATTGACTTCGTCCGTGTATTCCGTAGTGAAGCCACCCTGGACAGCTTCATCACCGGTATTATTAATTCCGTGTACTCCGGCGCCAACTATGACGAGTGGTTGGCCATGAAGAACCTGATTAAAACCTATGACGGTTACTATGACTATCAGGTGGAAGGAATTGGTCATAGTGAAGCCAGCACCACTATTTCGGTTGAAAATGACCCCGTTGCCATTTCCAACCAGGCCGAAAACCTGTCCAAGAAGTTTATGAAGACCGTTCGCAAGGCGGTCATGGATGTTCAGTTCCCGACCACCAAGTACAACAAGGCCGGTGTTATGACCTGGTCCAACCCCGGTGAAATGGTTCTGCTTATCAATAAAGATGTCCTTGCGGAAGTGGATGTGGATGTCCTGTCCAAGACCTTTAACATGGGTAAGACCGATTTCCAGGTGGAAGTTATTCCCATGGACGGCCTGGACGAAGAGAGTGCATATACTGGTACTTTGGCCATCCTGGTGGATAAGGATTGGTTCCGGGTCTACGACACCTTGTCCCATTTTGAACCCCAGCGCAACGCACAGGGTCTGTTTACCAACTACTTCTACCATGTCCACCAGATTTTGTCTGCGTCCACCTTTAAGAACGCAATCCGTTTTGTATCTGCGGAGGCATAAGGAGGGTAGACCATGAGTGTTCCTGAATCTGTAATACAGATTATGTCTGTACCGCCCATTGACAACCGGTACGAACATACCCTGTACTTTGACAGCCTGACGGAACAGAACGCCTACTTCCAAAAACACATTGTGAAGACCTTCACGGGTTACACCTTTTTGAGGCCTACATGGTCCATCAAAGTGGAGGCCGATTTTGCAACAACGCATACCTGGCATTATTTACGGTTCCATAATGCCACCGGTAAGATGTATTACTACTTCATTAACAAGGTCCACTATATCAATGACCACACCGTGGAACTGGACCTGGAAATGGATGTAATACAGACCTATATGTTCAATTGGTCCCTTCCCAGTTGCTTTATCGAGCGAACCCACACGAAGGACAAGTGGGGCGAAAATACAATGGAGGAGGGCCTGGAAACAGGCCCCCTTATTGATTGCAAGGTCATTGACTATGCTTTCACGGACCTGTGCATTATGGTCCTAACCGCCGTAGACGGTGACCGCTACTCCGCCTATTCCAATGTGTATGACAAGGTGTTCTCCGGTCTGCGTATCTATGCTGTCAATGTAACTGATTACGAAGACTTTGGTGTGTACCTGGATTCCTTGAGTGAGGCCGGTAAAATTGACGCCATCGTTTCTATGTGGATGTATCCCAAAGAGTTGGTCCGGATCCAGGGAGAATGGGATAGTGACGCCCTACTTAAAACCGTTATCTGTGCGGAGTTCGGCGTGGAAACCACAATCCCTAACTTCCTTGATGTGGAGGCCGTTAAACACTTTGGCGGATATGTCCCCAAAAATAATAAGCTATATTGCTACCCCTATAGCTTTATCTATGTAACCAATAACATGGGTGGGTCCGCCATCTTCCGGAACGAGCGGTTCAATAGTTTCCATGCGGAGCACACTTTCAACTTGTACGGTGGGTTGTCCCCGGACAGCGGTGTGAAGTGTGTACCCAATGACTACAACGGCAATTATACCGCCTATGATGATGGTCTTTCCCTGGGTAGCTTTCCCACCTGTGCCTGGGATAGTGACACCTATAAGGTATGGCTTGCACAGAATCAAAACTCCCAGGACCTGGCCATCCAACAGGCCAAGATAACCGCCCTGGGTGGTGCGTTGACTTCTGTGGGTAGTGTGGCCACCGGTAACCTAATGGGCGCCGTGGGTGGATTGGCCACCGCCTACCATGGTTATAACCAGGTTCAGTCCATCATGGCACAGAGGGCCGATATGGCGGTACAGCCTCCCCAGGCCCGTGGTTCCCACTCTGCCAATGTCAACCTAACCAATGAAAAGCACGGCTTTTCCTTCCATTATAAGTGTATTACCAAAGAGTACGCCCAGGCCATTGACGAGTACTTCTCCCGGTACGGGTACAAGGTCAACCGGATTATGGAACCTAACCTGAAAGCCCGTGAGAATTTCACCTACATAAAGACCCTGGGTTGCACGGTGGGTGGTAATGTTCCCATGGAAGACCGGCAGAGGATAGCCAATATCTTTGACAATGGTATCACCTTTTGGGCCAACCACAATATAATCGGCTACTATGGTAGCAACCCTGTGTAAGAATGTGAGGTGTAACAATGGCAAGAAAACGAACGAACCTTACAGACCTGCTCAACGACCTGACTTTCCGGTGTCTGTATGACAAATTCAAGTTGGTGTCCATGAACGCCTTCAAGTGGGAGGGCCTCCCGGACGGTATCCTGGAGCGCCATGTGGAAGGTCAGTTGTTCCGGCACGGTCAGGCCATCTTCTACAGAAAGCCGGACCACGGCTTTATGTGCTTAGAGGCACAGAACGGCGGACCCGTCAATGTGTATGGCGACCCCCTGTTCTATAACGCCTGCGGTTTTGGTGTCCATGACCGGGTGGACGCAGACAAGTGTGTCATTATCGAAAATAACATGCTGCGTCTGTCCACCCATGACTTCGTGATGTTCTATGTCAATAAACTGGCAGAGGCGGAACGAACCATGGATGTCAATGTCAAGGCCAATAAGACGCCGGTTATCGTACTGTGTGACAGCAACGATGTTCTGTCCTTCAAGCGCCTGTTCCAACAGGTGGACGGGAATGTTCCGGCCATCTTTGCGGACAAGGCCCTGAACGCAGACGCCGTGCAGGCCCTGGATATGAAGGCCAAATTCCTGGGTAACGAACTCATGGACTATAAGCACAGCATTGAAAGCGAACTGTTGACCTTCCTGGGTATCAATAACCCGGCGGTGGATAAAAAGGAACGCCTTATCACAGACGAGGCCAATAGCAACAATGAACTGATTCAATCTTTCTTTGAATTGCAAATGGAGTCCCGGAAAAGAGCCTGTGAAGCTATCAACGAAATGTTTGGTCTGTCCGTTTCCGTAGAGGCAAGACAGCCTGTGGAAAAACCTGTGGAAGGAGTGGAAAACGATGTTTCCAAGAATGATAGGGCCGGATAACACCGGCGTCACTGTCGAGTTAGGCCGGCTCATTGAAATGGGTGTCAAGCTGTGGGACTTTGACTATCCAGTGCCCCGGCAGACTATCCAGTACAACGGCAAAACGGCTAAGGTCTATTTTAATAAGGAAGAACTGGAACAGAAGATTATTGACCATTACCGGTTCCGCCAAATTGGCCAGGAAACCGTTGGCCGGTTCCTCCACTGTTTCCGGGCCCGTATGCGTGAAATCATGCCCTACTATGTGCAGTTGTATGAATTTGACGCCATCTTCCGGAACATCGAGGACCCCCTGGAAAGTTACCACCTGGAAGAAACCATGGACCGGGACACCAAGGACACCAACACCGGCACCGCCGTTTCCACCGGTGATACTACCCGGAAATTTTCCAATACTCCGCAGGGCTCCATAGACAACCTGGAAAAGTTTATGACCGAGGCCACCCAGGAAATGGCGGACGGTTCCGCACGGTCTACCCACACCGGGGATGTAAAGGAACTGTACACCATGATACGCAGAGGTAATATTGGTGTACAACCCCTGGGCGGTGAGGTGGAGAACATCCGACACGCCTTTATCAATATTGACACCATGGTCATTAAGGAATTGAATGACCTGTTTATCAAAGTCTATTAAGGAGGTAACCAATGAGCATTAAGAAGCTGAACCACCATTACAGCATGGAGAATCCGGCCTCTGTCTATGATGAAGAGGCCATGACCGCCCTGGAACTGGCCGGACGAACTACCGCCAAGGTCAATGAATGTGTGGAAATGGTCAACGGCCTGGGTGAGGCCGTGGAAGCCTTTGACCGGAAGGTGGAAGGGTATGATGACACCCTGAACACCTTTGTGCAGAACGCCAAGGAAGACCTGGACACCCACATGGAAAACCAGGAAAAGGCCCTCCCGGCCACCGTGACCGCAGAGATAAAAGAACAGCTTGCCTCCGGCGCCCTGAACCATGTGGTTATTGAACACACCCAGGAATTGGAGGACCGCCTGGACAATCTTCTTTCTACCGTGGAAGAGGGCGAAACCACCCGTAACGCAGAAATCCTGGACGCCCGCCTGGGAAACGGTGGTGTAACCTATGAAACCCTGGGTGAAGCTATCCGCCATCAGACCGCCAAGGTCAAGCCGGTACGACTGTACCCGGAGGGTGGCGAATGGCGGAAGGATGAAATGGAAGCTCCCGGTTACAACTGGGTCCACAACTATTTCACCCTTTCCGGTTTCACTATGACAACGGAAGAGGAACAGTCTTTTAGCACCTTTGCCTATGAAGTAAAACCCGGCCATGATTATGTATACACCTGTGGTAATGCCATTTCCCTGAATGAGATTCTTAACGGCTTTTTTATCTTTGTTGATGATGAATCCCGGCCCGTTATCGGTGGAACCAACCTGGATAAATATATCAAGTGTACCGACACTAAAAACCATGTATATCGTATCCGGATTCCGGACAATTGTGCGGAACTGTATTGCCGGTACTACTCCCAGGATGTGGACAAGGTAGAACTGTGGGAAGTGGTGACCAATACCAACCTGGCCTGGCTGACCGTGAACAGTGACAACATCGAAGGGAACGCCGTGACCCCGGCACACCTGGACCGGAAGACCGGCCCCTGGTTCCGTAATGTGGACTATGCAAAGACGCTTCATAGTTACAAGGTGGCTTCCGGTAACGGTATCACGGACGCAACCACCACCGGTATTGCCCTGGTAACCATTCCGGATGTTATGCCCGGTGAGCAGTACCGTATTCCCGTTGGCAAGGATGTTTCCGCAAGCCTCCACACTTACTTTGTGTTTGAGGGTGAAGACGAAAGCACCGGCGCCATCCCCTCCGCCCATATCGGTGAGTATGTGGAACTGGTGGACGGTTCCAACTATGTATACCTGGTGACCATCCCGGACGGTTGCACCAAATTCCATACCGCCTGTGATGTGGCCGTACAGCCTCTTATCCAGGAACACATTGAATACGCCCGTATTCCCTGGTTACAGGTGACCGAGGAAAACCTGGACCCGGCCTTTATTGACGGTGTGAAGGAAGAGGTTATGGAAGCCATGGAGGAAGAACTGGGTAACATCGTGACCGGCCCCGTGGAAACGGTGGCCCACAGCCACCAGTCCTATGACCTGACCTGGCCTACCTATTTCACCTTGCAGAGTGGCTATAACCGGAAGTGTGTAGTCTATGGTGACAGCATTTCCAACGGCTATTCCGCAGAGGGTGAAACCCTGTCCAACCCTTATTATGACGCCTTTACCAAGAACAGTACCACGGTTACTAACCGGAGTGTGAACGGCTACACCCTGGCAGATGTGGCCACCCTCCTGGCAGAGGACACCACCCTGAATTACAACTATGTGGTCATTAACGCCGGTATCAATGACTACCGTGCACAAAGGGCCATAGGTTCCTATGGTGACACCGCCGACATGGACACCGTACACGGTTCCGTCCGTGCCATCCTGGACACCATCCTGAACGCCACGAAGAAGGAACGCCGGTTGTTGTTCATTCTTCCCATTGATATTGCAGAGGTAATGGCGGAAGATTCCATTCCCCTGGATGAGTACCGCAAGGCCATCTATGAGGAATGCGTGGGCCAGTTGACCATCCCGGCCACCGGCACCGATACCACCTATATTACCGTGGTAGACGGTGGCACCTTTGGATTCCCCAAGGAACCCGGCGGACTGGCTAATGTCCTCTTTGCGGACAACCTTCACCCCTCTGCCAAGGGCTACACCCTGTTCAGTAATAAACTGGCGCAGAAGATGTTGTATTAAGGAGGAATAGACAATGGAAGAAATTGCTCAGGTGATATCTAACTATGGTATGTCCGCTGTCCTGCTTGCCTGGATGATTTACAAGGATTATAAATTCAACACCCAAATCCTGGCCGTATTGGACAAGGTCACCGTGGTGTTGACCAAACTGGAAACATGGCACAGTATTCAGGAGGATGAGGCATGACCTACAAAGTAAAGAAGGGTGACACCCTGACCGCAATTGCCAAGAAGTATAAGACCACCGTGGCGGAGCTTGCCTCCGCCAACGGTATTAAGAACCCCAATAAAATTTCCGTGGGCAAGGTGTTGACCATCCCAGTCAAGGAAACCGATGTGAAAAAGGCCCTGGATGATTGCCTGGACGCCATCGAGGCGTTACCGGAATTTAAGGTATTAACGGAGTTGATGTAAATGCTTGCCTGTGTACAGAAACTTATCAACATAGCCCGGGCGGAAATCGGCTACCTGGAAAAGGCCAGCAACTCCCAGTTGGATGACCCCATCGCCAACGCCGGTACCGCCAACTATACAAAATACGCCCGGGATCTGGACGCCATCTCCGGTTTTTTCAATGGTAAAAAGAACGGCTACGCCTGGTGTGCAGTGTTCGTTTCCTGGTGTTTCGTCCAGGCCTTTGGTGTGAATATGGCCAAGGCCCTGACATGTCAGCCGGTTAATTCCGGTGGCGCCGGTGTAGGTAATGTGGCCCGGTACTTCCAAAACAAAGGGCAGTATCATAAACAGAACCCACAGCCCGGTGATGTGATTGTGTTCCTTAATGCCTCCGGTGGCTATCAGCATGTGGGCCTGGTGGTGGATGTGGATGACACCAAGGTGTATACCGTGGAAGGTAACACCTCTTCCGCCTCCGGTGTGGTGGCCAATGGTGGATGTGTACGGGACAAGTCCTACTCCCTGAACTACTCCCGTATCCATGGATATGGTAGACCCAATTGGTCCCTGGTCAGTGAGGATGTGGTGGACACCTGTTACTCCGGCAACCGGTTCTTGACCCTGGAGGAAATGCAGGTAAACGCCCGGTATATCTATCAGTATCTGTCCGCAAGGGGTTGGACCCTGAACGCAATCGCCGGTATGTTGGGCAATATGCAGACGGAGTCCACCATCAACCCCGGCATATGGCAGTCCCTGGACGAAGGGGACACCGACTCCGGTTACGGCCTGGTACAGTGGACACCGGCCACCAAGTACCTGAACTGGTGTAACAGTAACGGCCTGGAACCCTCCGCCATGGACAGCGCCTTAAAGCGCCTGGAATATGAACTGGCCAACGGCCTGCAATTCTACGCCACGGACGCCTACCCCCTGTCCTTTGCCAGTTTCAAAGTATCCACAAAGGACCCCGGCTATTTGGCCCTGGCCTTCCTGGCAAACTATGAAAGACCGGCAGACCCGGACCAACCGAACCGAGCCACCCAGGCGGAATACTGGTACAATTTTCTATCCGGATACAGTCCCGGCACGGACTGGGAAGAACCCCGGGAAGAGTGGACACCGCCCAAGAAAAAGAAAATGAGCCTGCTTTTATATGTCCTGGCTACGAAAAGGAAGATGTAAAGATGTGGTACGATAAGGCACAGTTGCTATCCCACAATAAAATCATGAACATGGTCCTATCCAACCGTGGCGGTGGTAAGACCTTCCACTTTACCAGGTGGGGCATTGACGATTTCAAGAAGACCGGCCACCAATGTGTATGGGTCCGCCGGTACCAAACCGAAATTGATGAGATGCTATTGAACGGGAAATTCTTTGACGCAGTCCGGGAATACTACCCCAACGATGAATTGACCGTTGAGGGTAACTTGGGCTATGTCAATGGCAAAGTGGCCTTTTACTTCATAGCCCTGTCTACTTCCCGTCAGCTTAAGTCCAACAACTACCCCTTTGTAAATAAGATAATCTTTGACGAGTTTATCATTGACAAGGGCCGTGTGACCTACCTTAAGGCTGAGGTGGAAGTCTTCCTGGACCTTTATGAAACCGTGGCCCGCCTACGGGATAATGTCCGGGCGGTCCTGTTGGCCAATAGTGTGACCATCGTGAACCCGTACTTCCTCTTTTGGAACATCAAACCGGACACCACAAAGCGCTTCACGGTGCAAGGCCAGGTCTGTGTGGAACTGTTCACAGACGCCGATTTTATCGAGGCCAAACAGAAAACCCGGTTCGGTCAGTTGGTGCAGGGCACCCGGTACAGTGCCTACGCCATCGACAATAAGTGGTTACTGGACAATGACACCTTTGTACAGCAGAAGACCCCAAAGGCCGAATTTATGTTGGGTATGAAATACGCCGGTATCATGTACGGCTTTTGGGTGGACTGGGACCTGGGTCTTATCTTTGTCAACCGGCAGTATGACCCCTACTCCTATTCCCTGTATTGTCTGACCAAAGAGGACCACGAGGCCAACCTCCTGTTGGTCAAGTCCCTAAGCGACAATAAACGGGTACAGCGCATTGTATACTGTTTCCAAAACGGCCTCCTCCGGTTCGAGGATATGCAGGTCAAAAACCAATTCTATGAATTTATCGGATTCTTCGTCCGGTAACACCGAGGCCCGGCGCAGGATTCCTGCGTCCGGGTCTTTTTGTCTATGCCCTGGCCCCTCTCCCCTCCCTCCCTGTGCCCCGTTTTGTAGGACT
>RHMF01000962.1_pt1 | contig 13380 bp, 14 predicted proteins | sample 5365151 | NCBI WGS metagenome assembly RHMF01 (sample SAMN10266501, study PRJNA497801) | feces metagenome | isolation source: feces | host: Bos taurus | place: China: Prairie of Fairy Mountain | collected 2017-08-14 | reverse complement strand
TTCTGTGGCCCTTGGAACGGTCGGTATCGCCATGATATTTGGATCCCATGGGGTCATGAAGAAGAGAAATGCGGTGCTCCTGGCCTCGTACAATGCGTTAGACGCGGCATTTAACCGGTATCGTGCCAATGTACTGGCAGAAGAGGACGGATACGAGCGGGATTATAGATATTTGCATGACCAGCTGTCGATCGACGAGATGAACGAGCTGAAATTCGTCAATCAGATCAATCAGGACGCGGCAAACATGGCTCTGGATTATGGATGGTATTCACAGACGTCCTGTCGGTTTGATCCGTATACGTCGGCGCGGTTCTCGATGACGCCGCAGAATAATCTTACGTTGATCCGTGAAGTGGAGAGCTGCATGAGCAGTCGTCTGAAGAGAAACGGCTATGTCTTCATTAATGAGGCGCTTCTGGAGCTTGGTATGGATCCGTTCCCTGGGGTCAGATCTATGGTCGTCTGTGGTCGAGGGATCCGGACGCGAGTGATAATTTTGAGATCATTGCCATCGAAGACAATCCCGGTGTGCCCGGAAGTCCTGTTACGCTGGAATTTGTCTGTGACGGCGCCATTTGGTCCTGGCTGTAATCGCGTATGATTTCAGATCTGGAGATGGAGTCGAGGGTGTTTGTGAAAACGGCGTCTCGCGGCGGTAAAGTCATTTACTTTGTCATGTCAGACGGAGATGTGATATTTGAAACACCCAGCAGACAGGTTGCCTTTCTCAAACAGAGGGAAGCACGGGAAAAGCTGTCGATCGAGGAAGCTTTGTACGATGCGGAACTTCGCGTTCGACCGGAAGAGCTGAGAAAAAAGCAGGCAGACGCCAGACGAATGGTCTGTATCCAGGATCCTGATATTTGTCGGGACTTTCCTATTGCCTGGCGTGTTTTTTATGGTCCGGTACTCATCGGCTCCTATCGTTCGCGGTGGGAAGCCGAGCAGTATCGTGACCATGTCATTTTAAATGGAGGTTATTAACGTGAATAAAGTACTGACAGGTGCATTGATATTTGTTGGTGGTGCTGCGGTTGGCGGTGCTGTCGGCTGGTTCGTGACAAAAAAGAAGTATGACAAAACGATGGATGAGCGGATTGAGAATGAAGTGGGTCCGAGCAGAGGAATGTATGAACGATTTATTGAGGAAAACAAAGAGACGATCCGGAAAGCAGAAGATATTCTGAATCGGGAAATGAAAAAGGAAGTCGAGTCGGCTGTAAACGAGGTTGAAGAAGCCGGTCGTCAGGCTGTGGAGTCGTATACTGAGAGACTGAACCGTATGAAGGATGATCTTCTGCGTCCGGAGAGGACGAGGTATGATGCGTCAGCGTCTCGTGGAGTGGAGAGGACGAGGTATGATCTTGCTTCGAAGACTGTTGAGGAGACCGCCCCGACACCGATTGAACCGGACGAATCTGAGGAAAAGGAGGTGGATGAGGTGCTTTTGCGGGAAAATGACGACAATCCCCAAAATGATATTTATGTGATCACGGCGGATCAGTTTGCCCATGAGCGTTACGGATTTGACAAAGTGACACTCTATTGGTGGGAGCTGGAGCGCATCCTGAGTGAGGAAGACATGAGCATTCTCGACGTCCCGGATATTCTCGGATATGGCTGGGAAGGAAAGATCGGTACGGATGAGAAAGATATCGTGTATGTGCGTAACGAGCATCTGGAGACGGATTATGAGGTTATCGTGCAGCATGAAAGCTTTTATGCGATGCGAGGTTGACAGGAGTTGCCATGATCAACATCTACCAGCGGGAAGAGATTCGTGAATTCCTGCGAACCGTGGAACCGTTTTACGGGTTCTATGACGATTCGGATCTGAATGCGATCATTGACCGGATCGATGATATTTTAGAGGAGAACAAGGACGATGAAACTTGAGGACACCATCGGACTGATGTGTTCGGACGACTATAAAGACCGACTGAAAGCGGAGTATCTGCAGCTTTTGATCCGTATAAGACTTCTGGATATTTACTGGAAGAGTCTGGAGGATAAGCTGTCACCGGAAGGGGCTTATATTCTGGAGCAGATGGGATCAATGAAGGCGTATCGGAGTGCTTTGCGGAAACGGCTTTACAGCGTCGGTCTCTTTCCGGATACACTGGATGCGGTATGTGACACAGAAGACAAGGGGGAATGATATTTGTACCGAAGCGATTTGTTGGAGGAGTATAAGGATTGGCTCTTTGACATGATTCGCTTCGACGACTATTGCGATCGTTATGAAAGACTGTTGTTATATTTGTCCGGAAGACGGTTTACCTGGACAGTAGACCATGATGAGAACCGGGCGGAAGATGGTTTTGCGCTTCGTTGGAAATTCTCGGATGAGGATTTCTGGACGGGGAGATTACCTTCAAGATGTAGTGTTCTGGAGATGATGATCGCGTTGTCGATGCGATGCGAAGACGTGGTTTATGATCCGGAAGAAGGCGATCGTGTTGCGGTTTGGTTTTGGGACATGATTGATAATTTGGGCTTGATGGGAATGGACAACGTACATTTTGACAGGAGATATTGTGATGATGTGATCGACGATTTGCTGGATCGATGTTACAAAAAGGATGGAAAAGGCGGTTTATTCCGGACTGTCGATCCTAACGTAAACATGCGAAAAAGTGAGATTTGGTATCAAATGCAGAACTGGATTATGGAAAATTTTGAGATTTGAGCAAAAATCGTCCGTGACGAAAAAATGCGAAAAATTGCAAAAAATGTTACAAAATGGTTACAAAAGGGTAATATGTTACATTTTTACCACCATTTCACCACTTTTTTTACTAAACTAATGCGGAAATAATAAAAAATTAAAAAATAAAAAGAGTTTGGGAAAATTTTTGGTGATTTGGGGGTTGGAGAAAATTTTTGTGAGAAAGGAGGTTTACGGTGACGAATGCTTGATTTCTTTCGAATTTCTCACAGAAAGACGAAAAAGAATGTTGTCGAAGTATTCCCCACATTTGTCGTTGGGTCTCATAGTAACGATCTGATGGTTCGAGGAAGAGACTTTTATGCCGTATGGGATGAAGCGAATCGAATTTGGTCAAAGGATGAACAGACCGTCATTGATATTGTTGACGCCGAAGTTGCTGCTGAGACAGAAAGACTTCAAGGATATTATGATGGAACCGGCGAACGAGTGGATGTCATCCCCAGGTTTATGTGGGATTCAGACAGCGGGATGATCGACAAGTGGCACAAGTACGTACAGAAACAGTGCCGGGATTCGTATCATCAGCTGGATGAGAAAGTGATATTTGCGGATACGAAGACGACGAAACGGGACTACTGTTCAAAGCGGTTGAGTTATTCGATGTGTGACGGTCCGCATGAGGCGTATGATGAGTTGATGAACGTATTATATCCTCCCGAAGAGCGCGATAAGCTTGAATGGGCGGTCGGTGCGATCATCAGCGGTGATTCCAAGAAGCTGCAGAAATTTATATTTTTGTACGGCGGATCCGGAACGGGCAAAAGTACGTTTCTTGACATCGTGATGTGGCTGTTTGGCGGTATCGATGGATATTGCTGCACGTTCAAAGCGGAAGATCTGACAAGTATGAACAGCTCGTTTGCTTTGGAGAGTTTCAAGGACAATCCGCTCGTGGGCATCCAGACGGACAGTGATATTTCATCGATCAGCGACAACGCCAAGCTGAACAGTCTGGTCAGTCATGAGATCATGGAGGTCAACGAAAAGTTCAAAAGCAAGTACTCTATGAAGTTCAATACGTTTCTGTTTATCGGTTCGAACGAGGCGGTGGAGATCACCGGTTCCAAGAGCGGTTTGACACGACGGGTCATCGATGTGATGCCGACCGGAAAGACTGTGGAAGAACGGAAGTATTGGAAACTCAGAGACAAGATCCAGAATGAAGAACTTGGAGCGATCGCCAAACATTGTCTGGACAAGTACAACGAGCTTGGGCGGACGTATTATTCACAGTATTATCCGCAGCGAATGGCGGATATTACAAATCCGGTGTATTCGTTCATGGCGGAACACTATCTTGAGTTCAAGAATTCCGAGTATGTCAAGCTGTCGGATCTGTGGAGCGACTATAAAGACTATCTGGAAGAAGGAAACATGCGAAATCGTCTGACCCGGACAAAGTTTAAAGCGGATGTAAGCGAATACTTTGAGGAATACAAGGATGATTATTACTCCGGAACATCCCATTACAGAAGCGTCTTTATGGGCGTGAAGCCGTCGAAGTTTAAAAAGAAAGATCTGAAGCTTACGGCGATCCCGAACGAGACGAAACGCTGGATCGAGCTGAAAGCGTGTACAGAATTTCTTCCGGGCAGTTTGATATTTGAGAAAGAGTTTGCCGATTGTCCCGCTCAGTATGCGGTCGGCGAAGGGAATGAGAAGCCATCCACGAAATGGACAAACGTCAAGACGTGTCTGCGTGATCTCGATGTGACCAAGACACATTTTGTTCGGATTCCTGAGAATTATATTTGTATTGACTTTGATCTGAAGGATAAGGACGGAAACAAGTCGCTGGAATTGAACCTGAAAGCAGCGGAAGAATGGCCTAAGACATATGTGGAGGTAAGTAAAGGAGGTCAGGGACTCCACCTTATTTATAAGTATCCCGGCGATACAAGTAAGCTGAGCGGGATATTTGACGAGGACATCGAGATCAAGGTTTGTAACGGGTATGCCTCCATGCGGAGACGGTTGAGTCAGTGCAATGATATTCCAATTGCGACGATCAGCATCGACTTGCCGTTGAAAGGAGGGAAAAAGGTGGTCAATCTGGAGGCATTCAAAGGCGAAAAGTATTTACGCAAGATCATTCTCAATTGTCTGGATAAGAAACACCATGGAGCCACGGCACCGGAAGTCGACTTTATATTTCATGAACTCAATAAAGCGTATGAGAGCGGGAAGAAGTATGACGTCAGTGATTTATATCCTTCGGTGCTGGCATTTGCAAGCGCGAGTTCTCATCAGAAGCAGAAGTGTTTGAAAGTTGTTGATAAGATGCACTTTAAGTCGGATGATATTTCGGAACCGGAAGCGTATGCGGCCGTAGATGGAGAAGAACCCCCTATCGTCTTCTTTGACGTGGAGATCTTTCCGAATCTGTTTGTGCTGTGCTACAAGTTTGAGAAAGAAGAACCGATCGGTCTGATCAATCCGGAACCGAAAGATATTCGTGAACTGTGTAAGTATCGTCTGGTCGGCTTCAACAACCGGAAGTACGATAACCACATTCTCTATGCAAGAATGCATGGATATTCCAACCGGCAGCTTTACAATCTGAGTCAGAAGATCATTAATGACAAAAATGGTTTCTTCGGTGAGGCATACAATCTGAGTTATACGGATATTTATGACTTTTCCGTCAAGAAGCAAAGTTTGAAGAAGTGGGAGATCGATCTTGGAATACATCATCAGGAACTTGGCTTACCGTGGGATCAGCCAGCTCCGGAAGAACTGTGGGATAAGGTTGTTGAATACTGTAAAAACGATGTGGCCGCCACTGCTGCTGTATGGGAGGCGTGTCACGCTGATTTTATTGCTCGAGAGATTCTTTCTGAGTTGAGTGGATTGACTCCGAATGATACAAATCGTCAACACATTACCAAGATTATATTTGGCGATGAAAAGAAGCCGAAACTTGTTTACACAGATTTGGCTACAGGAAAGCAGAGTGTAGGGAGGTGATGAAAATATGGGTATTGAAGGACGGTTTGTATACGGAGATGACTGGTATGTTCCTGAGGAATATATGGAAGAAACATGGGAAGTAGTTGATGAATGTCCGAATTATTTAGTTAGTGATAAAGGACGTGTATGGTCTACTGCATCGGAGAAATTTATTAAACTTAAGCAGCTTGATAATCATGGTCACCTTGGAATATGCATGAGTAATCATGGACGTCCAAAATATGCCTACATACATCGATTAATGGCTAAAGCGTTTTTACCGAATCCAGACGGATATCCTATTGTACGTCATTTAGATGATGATCCATCTTATAACGTTCTGGATAATCTTGCATGGGGAACTCAAAAGGATAATATACGAGATTGTAGAGATAATGGACACGCATATTATCCAACCGATGAAGATAGAAGAAAAGGAACTTTACCACGTATGGTAGGTGTCATAGCTACAAATATTGAAACCGGAGAAGAAAGATATTTTGAGAGTCAGACTGAAGCCGGAAGAGTTTTGGGTATACCACAAGCTAATATTTGGAAAGTAATTAACGGTGAGCGTAAATATGCTCAAGGTTATTATTTTCGAAAGGCGGTTTAATAATGCCTGAAATAATAAATTCTTTTCCCGGCTATGAGTTTAATCCACGAGGAATAGAGCCTTCAAGATATGAAGAGGAACCTGTAACTGGTAAATCGATCTATATGGGTGAGGATCCATCAGAAGGCGGATATGTATATGCTAAACCGGGAATCCATTTTTGTGTCACTACGTATGACGTGGCCGGTCTTCATCCTGCTTCAATACTGGCTTTGAATAAGTTCGGAGATTATACTCAACGTTACCGTGATATTCGTGATGCTCGTATTGCTATTAAGCATCACGATTATGAGAAAGCCAAAACAATGCTTGATGGAAAGTTAGCACCGTATCTCACAGATGAAAAAGACGCCGACCAATTATCGAAAGCGTTGAAACTAGTTCTAAATAGCACATATGGATTTTGTAGTGCGACGTTTGATAATCCGTTTAAGGATTCTCGTGATCTGGACAATATTGTCGCCAAGCGCGGAGCTCTGTTTATGATCACGTTAAAACACGAGGTTATGAAACGTGGATATTCTGTGATCCATTGTAAAACTGATTCCATCAAGGTTGCAGATCCGGATGAAAAGATTGAAAAATTTATCTATGAGTTCGGAGAAAAATACGGCTATGAGTTCGAAATCGAATCCGAATACGACCGCATTTGTCTTGTTAATCGAGCAGTTTATATTGCACGCGAAAAGAATGGAAAATGGACTGCCACGGGAGCACAATTTCAGGAACCTTACGTCTTCAAGACACTGTTCAGTCATGAACCGGTAACGTTTGAGGATCTGTGCCAGACGAAGTCGGTTACTTCCGCATTATATTTGGACTTCAACGAAGGGTTGCCGGAAGGCGAACACAACTATACCTTTGTTGGTAAAGTCGGCTCTTTCTGCCCGATGGTTCCAGGTGCCGGAGGCGGAGATCTTCTCCGTGAAAAAGACGGGAAGTACAACAACGCAACCGGAGCCAAAGGCTACAAATGGATGGAAGCCGAAATGGTTCGGAATCTTCATCTGGAAGATCAGATCGACATGAGTTATTACACGAGAATGGCCGATGAGGCCATAGACACAATCAAAGAGTTCGGAGATTATGAGCTGTTCGTTTCGGATGAGCCGATCTCCGAACTTCCTTTTTAATCATCAACTCATTTAAACAATTATAATTACAGGAGGAATTTTATCAATGAGTTACGCAACTAGAGTGAAGGAAAGCAAGTTCAATTGGGACGAACGTGGGAATCTGGTGGTCGAGAATGCTGTGATATTCTGGACGAATTTCAAAGGCGAACCGACGAGATTCAATCCGCAGGGTGGCAAGCGTACGCTGAACATCGCGATCGCGGAAGACATGGTCGAGGAGATGCGTGATGAAGGCTGGAACATCAAGAGTCGTGATCCGTATGACGATCAGGATGATATTCTGTATTTCACGGAATGCGTCCTGAACATGAACTCCCGTTTCGAGCCGCGCGTCATGCTCTGCACGGAATGGAAGGGTAAGAAGACCATGACGGCGCTGCATGGCAATGAGGTCGGCAAGCTGGATGATATTCGCTGTGAGAATGTCGATCTTGTGATTCATCCGCATCGTCACGATAACGGCTGCAAGGGCTATGTCAATACGATCGTCGCTACGCAGGCCAAGAGTGATCTTTTCGGCGGAAAGTACGATGATTATGATCTGGGCGATGCTTCGCCGGTCGCGGATGACGACGGAAGCGAACCCTGGTAAAAGATATTTGGAGGGCTGGCTTCGGCTGGCCCTCTTTTTGTTTTGGAGGTGAAGGATGGAGAATCTGAGACCTTTTCAGGAAGAGGCTGTTAAGAAGATGAAAAACGGCTGCATTCTTGTCGGTGGTGTCGGCAGCGGAAAGACCAGAACTTCCATCGCCTATTATATTTACTCGGAAGCTCAGTCTCCGCACGAAGACGCTGCAAGAGATCTTTATGTGATCACGACGGCAAAGAAACGTGATTCCGGAGAATGGGAAGACGAGCTGGTTCTGATGGGGGCGGAAGCTGTAGCGATCGACAGCTGGAATAACATCAAGAAGTATGCCGATGTGAAGAATGCGTTCTTTATATTTGACGAACAGCGGGTCGTCGGTTACGGTGCCTGGACCAAGGCGTTTCTGAAGATCGCGAAAGCAAATCGATGGGTGCTGCTCAGTGCGACTCCCGGCGATACATGGATGGATTATATTCCGGTTTTTATTGCTAACGGCTTCTATCGTAACAAGACGGATTTTTGTGATCAGCATGTGATCTGGTCCCGCTTCTCCAAGTTCCCGCAGGTTCGTGGCTACATGAACGAAGGAAAACTGATCCGGTATCGAAATGATATTTTGGTGAAGATGAAGTATCAGCGTCCGACGGAAGTTCATCACGAAACCATCCTTGTCGATTACGATGCGGTTCTTTACAAGATCGTTCAGAACAAGCGATGGGATCCGTTTGAGGAGCAGCCGATCGAGAATGTCAGTCAGTGTTGTAATCTCATGCGAAAAATCATCAATTCCCATGAGAGCCGGCAGGAAGCAGTTCGGCTGCTGATCAAGGCACATCCGAAGAACATTATATTTTACCGTTACAACTTTGAGCTGGAGATCCTTCGCGAATTGTGTCGGTCGATGGATCAGCCTTTTACGGAATGGAACGGATGGAAACATGAACCGTTACCGACGGGAGAACGATGGAGTTATCTTGTTCAGTACTTTTCCGGTTGTGAAGGCTGGTGCTGTACCGAGACGGACACTATTATATTTTACTCCGATGACTACAGCTATAAAGTCATGACACAGGCTGCCGGAAGGATTGACCGAATGAATACGCCGTTTCACGATTTATATTACTATCATCTTCGTTCGTCGGCTCCGATCGACCGTGCAATTGCGAGATCTCTGAAAGCGAAGAAGAAATTTAACGAGACTGAGTTCCTCACTTCCAAAACCGATCCGCAAAAACTACAACGTGTATAATGGAGGGGAGATGTGACTCTATTATATTTACATCCCCTTTCTTTTTTACGCGCATGAGGTGATGTAAATGAGAGAAAGCGGGTTTCAGGCAAGGCTTATACGAACTCTGAAAGACCGGTTTCCCGGATGCGTGGTGCTGAAGAACGACGCCAATTATATTCAGGGCATTCCGGATCTGACTGTGTTCTACAACAACAAATGGGCCATGCTGGAATGCAAGCGGTCAGAGAACGAACCGCATCAACCGAATCAGGATTACTACGTAGAGCGAATGGATGAAATGTCCTTCGCTCGTTTTATTTGTCCTGAAAACATGGAGGAGGTCTTACATGATTTGGAACGATCACTCAAGGCTTCACGGCCAACACGCGTTTCTAAGCGCAAGTAAGTATCACTGGATCAACTATGATATTCAGAAACTCGGAGAGAGCTATCGAAGCTTTCAGGCGGTGCAGCGTGGAACGAAACTGCATGCGCTGGCGCAGGGATTGATAGAAGAGAAGATCCGGCAGGCAAGGACTAAGACAACATTCAACATGTATGTGAACGACGCGATCGGATACAACATGATTCCGGAGCAGGTGTTATATTTTTCGGAAAACTGTTTCGGAACCGCAGACTGTATTTCTTTTCGCAATGATACGCTTCGGATTCATGATCTGAAGACTGGAAGTACGCCAGCCCATATGGAACAGCTGGAAATCTATGCGGCGCTGTTCTGTCTGGAGTATCACAAACAGCCGGACGAGATCAAGATCGAACTTCGTATTTATCAGAACGACGAGATCGAGATCGAGGAGCCGGACCCCAATTATATTTTGGAGATCATGAATAAGATCGTTGAATTCGATCAATATCTTTGTGAACTGAAATCGGAGGAATGATATTATGAAAGATCGCATCTTCACTTCCTTGGATCGGAAGTCGGATCGTTTGTTCCATTACGGCACGCCGCATCAGGGATCGATTCCTCATTCCGGTCGCTTTGCTTGGGGTTCCGGTGAATCCTCGGAGCAGCGTTCGAATAATATTCGTGCTTTTACCAGACAAGTGCGTCAGGAGATTAATCCTGACACTGGTGAAAAATGGACAGAAAAAGATATTTGCAAAGCCTGGGGTATTAGTTCGACCGAATTCCGAAAAATCATGTCCACAGAAAAAGCGAGAGAGCGTGCTGCTAACATTGCTAAAGCTACACAATATCGTGATCAGGGTTTAAATCCAGCCGCTATCGCAGAAAAGATGCATGAATCAGAGTCGACGGTTCGAAGTTGGCTTGTTCCGCAGGCTGAAGCAAATGCAAAGAAACGCGCCAACATTGTTAATACCCTGAAAGAGCAGGTTGAGGATAAAAGATATTTGGATGTTGGAAAAGGTGTCGGTGCGCAGCTCGGTATTTCGAATGAATCTTTGAAAGCCGCTGTTTATCAGCTGCAGCAGGAAGGGTATAAACTTCACACTCTTAAAGTGGAACAGGCTACGAACCCGAAGCAGAAGACGACGATTCAGGTTCTTACCAAGGATGATATTCCATGGAAGGAAGTAAATGAAAATCGGGAAAAGATTCGTTCACCTTATGGCGTCTGGACTGAGGATAATGGTGAAACCATGCGTGGAATTCGGGATCCGGTGAGTATTGATTCCAAGAGGATTGCTGTAAACTATTCGGATACTGGAACGGGTAACGAATTGGATGGAACTATATTTATTCGGCCCGGCGTTGAAGATTTATCTCTTGGAATGAATCATTATGCTCAGGTTCGTATTGCAGTGGATGGGACGCATTATTTGAAGGGGATGGCATTATATTCTGATAAGATCCCCGAGGGATATGACATTCAGTTTAACACCAATAAAACTAGCAACATTCCCATAAAAGGTGAAAAGAGCGATACTTCTGTTTTGAAACCCATGAAGGACGATCAGGATAATCCGTTCGGCTCAACAATTCGTCAATGGGATTATACAGATAAAGACGGAAATAAACATCTCAGTCCGATCAACATTGTTAATACGGAAGAAGATTGGGGAAACTGGACAAAAACACTTTCATCCCAGATGTTATCTAAACAGCAGCCGGCGTTGGCGAAACGACAGTTGGATCTCGTTTATAAGGAAAAGAAAGATATTTTTGATGAAGTCTCCAAATATCCAAACGATACGATCAAAAAGAAACTTTTGGAAGATCTGGCGGAGGATTGTGATAGTGCTGCCGTGCATTTGAAGGCCGCCGCTCTCCCTCGTCAGGAAGCAAAAGTTATATTGCCTTTACAGAATATTAAAGATAATGAGATCTATGCCCCGACGTATCGAAACGGGGAGGAGGTTGTTCTGATTCGATACCCCCACCAGGGTGTGTTCGAAATACCCCGTCTCATTGTGAACAATAATAATCGTGAAGGTAAAGAGGTTCTGGGAGATGCCCAGAGAGCCGTTGGTATTAATAAACATGTTGCTGAACAGCTTTCCGGCGCGGATTTTGACGGCGATACTGTCATGGTTATTCCGACTGTAAATCAAAACATTCAAACTTCTAAGCCCCTTGCCGGTATGGAAAACTTCGATGCTAAGGTTCTTTATAAAGCATACGATGGAATGCCCCGTGTTGGTAAAGAAGACGGATTTGATACACAGCGTGCCATGGGCGATATTTCAAATTTGATGACAGATATGACAATAAAAGGTGCCACTGATGCTGAAAAAGTCAGGTGTCAGAAGCATTGTCAGGTTGTCATTGATGCTGAGAAGCATAATCTGAACTGGAAATTATCTTATGAACAGCAGCAGATTGCTCAGTTGAAAGAGAAGTATCAGGGCGGCGCAAGACGTGGAGCCTCGACAATTATATCCAGGGCCAAGAGTGATGAACGGGTCCCCATGAGGGAAGACCGGACCGGGATTAATCCGGATACCGGGGAGAAGATCTATTATACGTCTAAGGATGCATATTATACCGATCGTAAAGGTAAGGAGCGCGTTAGAACGGACGTGTCCACCAAGATGGAAGAAGCTTTTCAGCGTGGTGGAGACGCCTATGATTTAGTATCCAGGGACCCATCCACTGGGAAGACCACCCTGATAGAGACCGTATACGCAGACCATGCCAATCGGATGCATGCGTTGGCTAATGAGGTCCGTAAAGAGGTATATAAGACCCGGGATAGTCGGATCAACAAGGATGCCTTGGAATTATATTCTGAGGAAGTAAAGAGTCTTCAGGATAAATTGCGTGTTGCTGAGATGAATGCCCCCCATGAACGGCTGGCACAGGCTGCAGCTTCCAAACAGATAAAGGCGTATGAGAACACATTGACTGGTCTTTCTAAAAAAGAGAAAGATGAGGCAATGAAGAAGTATCGTAATCAGGTTATTAAGGCTACTCGAGCCAAAGCTGGTGCTCTTCCCCGTGAGAAGAGGGCTATTAAGACAACAGATCGGGAATGGGAAGCGATCGTGGCCGGTGCTCTCTCGGCGGATAAGACCCGGAAGATCCTTACCTTCATGGAGACGGAGGATGTTCTGGAGCGTACTACCCCCAGGGAGAAACGAAGCGTGTCTTCTGCCAAGTTGGCTCGTGCAAAGGCGATGTTGAAGGCTGGTTATACTTGGGCTGATGTGGCTGATGCGATTGGTGTCAGCGAATCGACGCTTCGCAACAAGATTTAAAGAAAGGAGTTTGTAATGGCTAACGTTAGATTAACTACGATCGACAATCCGTATGACCCATTCACCCAGTGGGACCAGTGGTATGCATATGACACTGTTCAGAAAGGCTATTACACTTCTGAGTATCTTGCACGTGTTACGCCTTATACAACTGACATGGCGCCTGCGGTCGCCGATGCGTTACTTGAAGACACGATTGATGAGATTTGTAAGCTAAATTTAACTGGAATTTATAAGAAAGTAAAAAGAAAAGAAGAAAAAACAATAGAAACAGTTGAAGAAATCTAATTTTTAACTGTTTTACAAAAAGTATTTGTTCTTTTGTCTCTTTTTGTCTGCTTTTCAGTGAGAAAATCAATGAAAAGAAGGCAGAAAGGGACATTGGAACAGTGGATAGGGCACCCTGGGAGGGGGTCACAAAAACACCCACCCCCTCTACAT
>RHMF01000887.1_pt1 | contig 13384 bp, 10 predicted proteins | sample 5365151 | NCBI WGS metagenome assembly RHMF01 (sample SAMN10266501, study PRJNA497801) | feces metagenome | isolation source: feces | host: Bos taurus | place: China: Prairie of Fairy Mountain | collected 2017-08-14 | reverse complement strand
TGATGGCTCCCCTATATGAAATCTACTCGTTGTGTACAATCGTTGGTATCATCGAAACAGCATAAAGCGGACAAATGTACAAATGTTTAGTGGTATTTGTGTCGTTGTCATTATAATCAAGACTGCCAAAATTTTCCAAAGAACATCTGACGGCTTTGGTTAATTTTTTATCTTTCATAAACATCCATAAACTTTTCATACCACCTTGAGTTCCAGCCTTTATCTCGATTGGAAGCACTCCTTGTATGTGCCCTGTTATATAATCAACTTCAGCTTGTGAATTCTTCGACTGACGAGTCCAATAAAACAACTCATGTCGCATATTAGGAGTTTGATAACGTAGAATCTCAAGACCAGCAACGAGCTCTGCCATAGGACCTTTGTTAACTAAATCTGTAGCATTTGCTGTAAGAATTTGCGATGTTATTGAAATAGTATTCCCCAATTCCATACTTAACAATCTTAGCATGAGACCTGGGTCTAGAAGCAGTATTTTTCTGTACGAGTTATCAGCTTCGCTACCTAATGGCAGTCCGTTGGCATTCGTACTGGTAACAGGAATAAGTATCCCAGCTAATATCAGCATTTCAAGAGCTTTTTTGACAGCTTCGGTTTTATAGTCGCCAACTTGAGAGTAAACAAATTTCTTGCTCATCTGAACAGCTGCACTCCGCATAGTTTGGCGCAGAAGCATCGGATCTGCTTTTTTTCTGTATTTTGGAAAATCATCTTCGTAACTTATTATTATGTCGTCTTGTACTTCTTGACATTGAAGATAATCGTGAGTATCAACCCATTTTGCAACAACTTCTGGCATGCCTCCGACAAGCATGTAAGTCCTCAAAAGTTGAATCAATTTATCGTGTAATGGTTTGGATAATGGCTCAAATTGTGATGCCTGATTGCGAAAATTAAGAAGAATATCTTCGCCATTGGCTTTCAAAAATTCATCAAATGTCATTGGATGCATGAAGATAGAATGAATACGACCAACTCCGAATGTGGGCAATTCTTCTAATGCAAATTCTAATAATGAACCCGCAGCAATGACATGTAAATCAGGCATGTCTTCTTTAAAAAAACGTAATGACATTATCGCTTCACGGCACATTTGAATCTCATCTAAAAACAATAATGTCTCGCCAGCTTTTATTGCCTTGCCACTTATTGCTGATATCTGTGACACTATGCGAGTTACATCCAAATTGTCTTGAAATAAAATTTTGTACTCTGGTTGTTTTTCAAAATTTACTTCCACATATGTTTTGAAACTTTCTCCTAAATGTCTGACGGCCGTAGATTTTCCTACTTGACGCGCTCCTCTTAACAGAACTGGTTTGTGATCATTACGAGAAGCCCATTCTGATAAATATGTGTCAATAATTCGTTTGTAATACATCACCTGATTAAATTTAAATTTTAAATGCAAAGATACTTTATAAATATTATCCAAACAAATAATTTATTTAAAAAAATAAAAATCCAAAGATATATTTTTATAAATTATGATATTTTCCAAATAAAAAAACAAAATACCTAATAAATAATACAGCGAATTTTTATTGCTGAAAAATGATTATTTTTGTAAAATAAATTTGAGTTTTCTGATGAAAAAAATATTAGTATCAATAATTTTATTATTTCCTTTTTTGCTAAAATCTCAGACGATGGAAGTCTCTGGTATTCAAGAAGGATTATGGAATTGCGATACTGTATTGGTCATTAAAGACGTCATCGTTCCTGAAGATAAGTCGCTGACAATTTCCGAAGGAACTCGCATTATTTTCAAAGATTATTTCAGCATAATAGTAAATGGTTCTTTTAAGGCTCTCGGCAACGAAACAGATTCCATCTATTTCACCGTCCGCGACACCACAGGTTTCTTCAATTGGAAAAAAGGGAAAGGCGGCTGGAACGGACTTGTCTTGCAAAATACAAAAGACACCGTGATTTTGGATTATTGCCATTTCTCCTTCGGAAAATCGGTCAATGGTAATAGTAGAGACGTCACTCTTGTGGCGTCTCAAAACTTCGGCGGCGCATTAAGAATCTACAATTCTTGTGTAAATATCACAAACACAACATTTTATTATAATCTTACCAATTCAAAAGGCGGCGCTCTTTACGCAGAGCATTCTTTGGTAAAAATCGCGAATTGTGAAGTTGACTCTAACTTCGGTTTTAATGAAGAAGGCGTGTATATGCATGGCGCAGGTTTTCAGTTCAGTAATTGCGATGTGGAAATGGAAGATATGTATTTCCATGATAATTACTGCGCTAATTGTTATGGCGGCGGTGCTAATTTCGACAGCTGCAACGTTTATGTCAACAATGCTATTTTTGAAGATAATTACGCCGTCAATGCTGCTGGCATGGGAATTCAACGTAGTAATGATTATGAAGTAAAGATTTATAATTGCTTGTTTAACAATAATATCTCTTATCATTATGGTGGTGCGATGGCGATGGCGACTTCATCTCCTTTGATACAGAATGTTACCATGACAAATAATTATACCATCGCTGCTGGTGGCGGGGCACTACAGTTTTATAGCGAGGCGCGTCCTGTGTTTAAAAATTGCATCATCTGGGGCAACGATTGGTACGGCGAACATAGCTCCATCCCTGATGGCTCGCAGATTTTCGTCTGGGGCAGCGACTGCGCTCCTGAGTTCTACAACTCTATTTTGCAAGGCGGATATAAAGAAATTCACGGAAATTCGAGCATTGCGGTTTACGACACCGCCACGATGTTCGACAGCGACCCGATGTTTGTCGATATTCAAAATCGTGATTTCCATCTTCTATCTGGAAGCCCGGCAATAAATAACGGAAGTATTGATATTGAAGGTGTTCCATCAAAAGATTTATCAGGAAATCCTAGAATTGTCGGCAACAGAATTGATATTGGTTGCTACGAATCAGTTGTTACTTCCTTAAAAGAAATTAACCATAAAAATATTAACATTTATCCTAATCCGATAAATCAGAATTCTATATGTGAATTTTTATTAAGAAATACATCTAACGTAAATGTTAAAATATATAATCCAAATGCTTCGTTAATATTCATTAAGAATTACGGAAAAATGCAGCCAGGAATGAATAAAATTCATATGTCTGACTTCATAAAATCGTTGAAAAAAAATAATGTTTATTTATTGAATATTGAGTCAGAAGAAGAAACAAAAAATATTAAATTTGTATACTAATTATGCATTATGAATTATGCATTGTGAATTAAGTTAAGAATTATGAAAAATAACATTTTTAAAAACAAACAATTTCTAGGTATCTTATTCGCTATCATTGCGTTTGCAGCGATAACTTTGATTTATTTCTCTCCAATTCTTGAAGGCAAGAGAATTAAACAGCATGACATTGAAATGTATAAAGGCATGGCTCAGGAAATCAATGATTTCCGTGATGAGACAGGCGAACAGTCGCTATGGACAAACTCGATGTTCGGTGGTATGCCAGCATGGAATATTGGCGTGCAACAGAATACTAATCTCATGACTTATGTTCAGAAAATCATAGGCTTAGGATTTCCAAGTCCGATAATGTCGGTTTTTATCAGCATGCTGGGATTTTTCATATTGTTGCTTGTCTTGGAATGTAAGACGTGGGTTAGTTTTATCGGTGCGCTGGCCTATGGTTTTACCTCGTATCTATTCATCGTCATGGGCGCAGGTCATAATTCAAAAGCTGTCGCTATGGCTTATATGGCTCCCGTAATTGCCGGTATAATAATGACTTACAAAGGAAAATATCTCTGGGGAGCAGTCCTGACCGCAATATCGCTCGCACTCGAAATCAGAGCTGGTCACATCCAAATCACATATTATCTATTTATGATTGTGTTGATTATGGTCATTGCGGAATTCATAGAAACAATAAAAACTAAAAAATATTTAGAATTCTGTAATGCGAGCGCAATACTTGTCGTGGTGGCGATATTGGCTGTAATGACAAGTTGTGTAACACTTTATGCTAATTACGAATTTGGCAAAGAAACGATGCGTGGCAAACCTGTCTTGACAGAAAATGTTGGAAATCAGACTCGTGGACTCGATAGAGATTATGTTACACAATGGAGCTACGGCATTGGCGAGACTTGGAGCTTGATGATTCCGAATGCAAAAGGCGGAGCATCTGCTTATATAGGAAACGATAATCCTGCATTGCAAAACGCTGATCCTCGCTTCCGCTCAACTATTGCTCAAAACAACGCTTATTGGGGCGACCAGCCTGGAACAAGCGGCCCTGTTTATGTCGGCGCAATAGTTTGCTTCCTCTTCGTTCTCGGACTTTTCGTGGTGAAAGGAAAGATAAAATGGGTCTTGCTCGTAGCTACAATTCTCTCAATATTATTGAGTTGGGGTAAAAACTTCATGGGCTTCACCGACTTCTTCCTCGATTATTTCCCATTGTACAATAAGTTTAGAGCTGTCTCAATGACACTCGTCATCGCAGAGGTTTGTATGCCAATTCTCGCATTCCTCGCTCTCGCAGAAGTGATGAAAAATCCTGAAATATTGAAGAAAAATATGTATTATCTTTACATATCTTTCGGATTAACAGCAGGTTTGTGCTTGTTGTTCTACATCGTTCCTAATGTTTTCTTCAACTTCCTTAGCCAAAGCGAAGCAGCTCAGTTCGCTCAATTAAGCAGCGGAAAAGACGGCGCGATTTATCAAATGCTCGCTAATGAAATAGAAAAGGTGCGTGTTGCGATATTCCAAAAAGACGCGATTAGAAGTTTCCTTTTTATCACAGCTGCTGCTATAATATTGTTAATAAATGTTAAGGGAAAACTGAAGAATAACGCATTGTTTGCAATACTCGCTGTTTTGGTCGTTGCGGATATGTTCACAATCAACAAACGTTATCTCAATAATGACAACTTCATCGACAAACGTCGTACTGAAAAACCTTTCGCAATGTCAGCTGTAGATAAACAAATATTGCAAGATAATAGCTTGAATTACAGAGTTATGGATTTGACAAAGAGTACATTCAATGATGCAAGTACTTCTTATTTCCATAAATCTATCGGAGGTTATCATGGAGCAAAACTTCGTCGTTATCAAGATATTATTAATCATTATATGAGTGGTGGCAAAGTTGGTGGCGATTCATTTTGGAAAGTCCTTAACATGTTGAATACTAAATATGTAATTCACGCACAAAAAGATAATAAAGCTGGTGTGATGAGAAATCCTAATGCATTTGGCAACGCTTGGATTGTTTCTGATATCAATTGGGTTTCAACACCAAATGAAGAAATTAAAGCTATTGAAACTACTAATGTTAAAACAATAGCTGTTGTTAATGAAGAATTTAAAAATGTTGTTGGCGACTTTAAGCCATCGGCAAGTGCAGGAACAATTCAATTGACTTCATATAAACCTAACGAATTGATTTACAATTTTAATTCATCAAAAGAAGAGTTGGTTGTTTTTTCAGAAATTTGGACAAGCAAAGGTTGGACAATGTGGATTGACGGAAAAGAAAGTCCATTAATTAGAGCTGATTATATTTTAAGAGCAGCTGTCGTTCCTGCTGGTAATCACGAGATTATGATGCGCTACGAACCTAAGATTTGGAAAGTGGGTAATACAATCCAATTTGTTTCATCATTGATTTTAATCTTGGGATTATTAGCTGCAATATTCGTAACATATAGAAAATAAGAATGGACAAAGTCTGTTGACTGTTGACCGTTGTCTGTTGACTTAATAAAAATGAAACGTGTTTTAATCATAACATATTATTGGCCTCCATCAGGTGGTTCTGGCGTTCAACGTTGGTTGAAAATGTCGAAGTATCTTCCTGAAAATGGTTGGCAACCTGTTATTTACACTGCTGATGGAGCTGAATATCCTGTCGAGGATTTATCGCTGGAAAAAGATGTAGCTCCAGAAACTGAAATAATCAGACGTCCAATCGTTGAACCTTATTCTTTCTATAAAAAGTTTTTAGGAATCAAGAAAGATGAGAAGATAAAAGCTGGTTTTATTAATGAAGGAAAGAAAAAATCTGCTTGGAAAGAAAATGTAAGTGTTTGGTTAAGAGGTAATTTGTTTATTCCAGATGCTCGTTGTTGGTGGATAAAACCTTCGGTGAGATTTCTTAAAAAATATTTGCAAAAAAATCCTGTCGATGCAATTATCTCAACAGGACCTCCGCATTCTATGCATCTCATCGCTAAAGAATTGCATAAAAAATTTAACATTCCTTGGGTTGCCGATTTCCGTGATCCTTGGACTGATATAGATTTCTTTAGTGAATTAAAATTAACAAAAAGAAGTCTGAAGAAACATCATAAACTTCAATATCAAGTTCTTACAGAAGCAAATAAGGTCGTTACCGTTGGCTGGGATTGGGCGCAAGGTCTCGAAAGTCACGGCGCAAAAGATGTAGCTGTCATTACAAATGGCTATGACTTTAATATTGAGGAACTTAAAACAAAATCAGGTTTGTCGGATAGTTTCGTGATGTCGCATGTTGGAATTATAGGTGCGGCAAGAAACGCTACCAAATTTTGGGAGGCTCTTGGTGAACTAATAAAAGATGAAAATCAATCTGATTTTTCTAACTTATTAAAAATTAGACTGATAGGTCAAGTTGATAATTCTGTTTTGATTTCAATAAAAGAAAATAAATTGGAAAATCATGTCGAGATAATTCCTTATATCCCGCATGAAAAAGTCATTATAGAACAGAGTGCATCGCAAGTTTTGTTACTTTTTGTTAACAATTCGCCTAATGCAAAAGGAATCCTTACGGGAAAAATATTTGAATATATGGCATCGGGACGTCCTATTTTGGCAATCGGTCCAAAAGACGGCGACACCGCAATAATTCTCGATGAAACAAAATCTGGAACTATCGTCGACTTCGAAGATAAAGAAGGTATGAAAAAATCAATCCTCGATTTATTTGAGAAATATAAGGATAATCAACTTCTTACAAAAGAAAACGAAAGTGTTAAAAAATATTCACGCAGAGCGTTGGCAAAAGAATATGTTAATTTAATTGAGAGGATTTTAAGAAATGAATGACATTAAAATAATCATACAGGCACGCACTGGTTCAACGCGTCTGCCTCAGAAAATGATACTTCCTTTCTATGAAAATGAAGGTATTTTCTCATTGATACTTAAAAGATTAACATTGAATTTTAAGAAAGAAAATATCATTCTTGCAACGTCGACAAACCCCAATAATGATGTCTTGGTCGATATCGCAAAAAAATACGAAATCAATTATTTTAGAGGCTCGGAAAATGATGTGCTTCAACGTTTTATCGATGCCGCAAATGAATTTAACGCTGATAAAATTATCAGAGTCTGTGCCGATAATCCTTTCCTTGATATGGATTTTCTTAATTTTCTTTTGCAAAATTTTGAAAAAACAGACTGCGATTATATGTCATTTTCTACATCAGAAGGAACTCCAACGATTAAAACACATTACGGTTTCTGGGCTGAAGCTGTGAAACTCAGTGCTTTAAATAAAGTTAAATCTATGACAGATGAAAGTCTTTATCATGAACATGTGACGAATTTTATCTATGCAAATAAAGATGTTTTTGATGTAAGATTTTTTAACATTTCTGAAGAAATAGAAAGTCATGACGATATAAGATTAACTATCGATACAAAGACGGATTTTGAAATTCAGAAAGAAATTTTTAATAAGATTTATAAAGAAAAACGTAATTTCAATGCTTTCGATGTTGTAAGTTTTCTTGGTGAAAATCAGCAATATATGAAAATAATGAAAGATGAAATATTAAAGAATCAGAAGTAATTATGAGAAACGGAACTTATATAATCGGTGAAATCGGGCAGAATCATAATGGTTCTGTTGACATTGCGAAGCTTATCGTCGAACTTATTTCTCGACCTGTTAAGGAAGAATATTTCGGCATTGATTTGCAACCTATGAACGCCGTGAAAATGACAAAACGTGACCTTGCGCACGAGTTGTCTGATTCTCAAATGTCGAGAGCTTACGATTCACCTAATTCATTTGGAAGGACTTACGGTGAGCATCGCGCTTATCTTGAACTTTCAGACGAACAGCATTATGAGGTTTATAAATATGCAAAAGAAAAAGGCCTCGATTTTGTCGAAACGTTATGCGCTCCGTCTTGCTTGAGCATGATGAAATATTTTACTCCTGATTATCTGAAAGTTGCAAGTCGAGACTTGACAAATATTCCTTTGTTGGAAGCTCTTGCCGAAACAAAAATACCGATTATTTTGTCAACTGGAATGGCAGGAAAAAAAGAACTCGATGAGGCTTTGGAAGTGATAACAAGATATCACAATGAAATTTCAATTTTACATTGCGTTTCTCAATATCCAACAAACCCAAACAATCTGAATCTCAACACGATAAAGTATCTTAAAAATAATTATCCTCAATATAAAATCGGTTTTTCTGATCATACAATCGGAATTTCTGCACCTATAGCAGCGATTGCAATGGGAGCGGAAATCGTTGAAAAACATGTCACTATCGACAGAAGAATGAAAGGCACCGACCAAGCAGGTTCTTTAGGTCCTGATGGCGTGAACCGTATGATTCGCGACATAAGAATAACCGAAATGTCGATGGGAAAAGAGGAATTGTTTATCGAACCAGAAGTTAAAAATAGCAAAATTAAACTGGAACGTTCCATCGCAACAAATCGTGACCTTAAAATTGGCGATATTATAACAGAAAATGATATTCATCTTTTAAGTCCTGGTGATGGTTTTAAGTGGTCTGAAAGACAATTAGTTATAGGTAAGAGAGTGAGAATCGAAATACCAAGAAACGAAGTTATTTATCCTCAAAATTTAGAATGAATGAAGAAACCTAAATTAATTTTAACAGATATTGACGGCGTTTGGACTGACGGCGGAATGTATTACGACCAAACAGGAAATGAGTGGAAAAAATTTCACACTTATGATAGTGCTGGTGTTTTGTTCGCTCATCAAAATGAAATTCCAGTCGGAATAATAACAGGTGAAGATACTGAAATTGTTGCAAGAAGAGCTGCTAAACTCAAAGTCGATTATCTTTTTCAAGGTGTTAAAAATAAATTAGAAATAGCGGAAAATCTGTGTAAAGAACTGAATATCACCTTGGAAGATGTTGCTTATATCGGCGATGATTTAGGTGATGTGGAACTTTTGAAACATGCAGGCATCTCGGCAACACCAAATTCTGCTCCTGAATATATCAAGAAATCGGCACAGATGGTAATGTCAAAAAATGGCGGTGAAGGCGTATTTCGTGAATTTGTAGAAAATATTTTAGGAATATGTTAAAGAAATTTATCATAGGAATATTCAAACCTAAATTTTTATTTAGATATATAGTAAAATCTAAAGTTAAAAATTGTAAAGGAAAATTGTCGGTAAATGGTTTTTCTACTGTCAATAATAACACTTATCTTGGTTATAATGTTAACTTTAACGGTATGAAAATCACAGGAAAAGGATGTTGTACAATTGGCGATAATTTTCATTCAGGAACGAATTGCCAAATCATGACAGATTATCATAACTACGATTGTGGAACCAAAATTCCTTACGATAATACTGTGATTGTCAAAGATGTAACTATCGAAGATAATGTTTGGTTTGGAAATAACGTAATCGTGCTTCCTGGTGTTACGATAGGTGAAGGTGCTGTAATTCAAGCTGGTAGCGTGGTGGTAAAAGATATTCCAGCATTATCAGTTGCTGGCGGACATCCTGCTAAGGTGTTTAAAATGAGAGATGTTGAACATTATAATAAATTGAAGGACCAAAAACAATATTTCTAATGAGATATAGCAATCTTAATGTTTTAGAAATCAATGAAATATCACGAATTGTGAAGGAGAAGCAACCTTCATTATTCAAGCAGATTTGTATTTTTATCGGACAGTTATTTTATTATACTTTCATAGTTCATTTTAAATATAAGTCACTGCCTGTCAATTATAAAGGCTTGGTTTTCTTTGGTGTTTCGCTCAATAATCGTCGTTCGCTTGAACCGATAATTGATAAGGTAGAAAAAGACACATATTTATATCTCAACAATCATGTCACCGATGTGCATAAAAGGCGCGCTTGGTGGCATAGCATTCCTTACATTTTTTCCTTAATAAAACTTTACAAAAAATCTAATAAAGATGATAAATCTTTGATTATTAAATATTTTACTCGACTCTGGACAACTTACGGACTTTATAAAGTCGCAGGTGAAATGTTGGATAAATATAATGTTAAGGTTTTAGTTTTGGCGAATGATCATAATGATATAAACAGATGTTTGATTTTCAATGCTTTGGAGCGAGGAATAAAGACTGTTTATGTTCAACATGCTTCTGTTAAAAAAGGTTTCCCTCGTTTAGATTTCTCTTATTCATTTCTTGACGGGCAAGAGTCTTTGGATAAATATCTTTATGCAGGAAAGCCTAATGGCGAAGTTTATCTCTCTGGTGGAGTTCGTTTTGATTTTCTTTATGATAAAATTGTTAAAAGAAATGATGAAGTTAAGAAAATAGGGGTGGCAATCAATATGTTAGATGATTTTGAAAAAGTTAAAAATCTTTGTGTTTTCTTGAAAAATGAAGGTTATAACGATTTGATACTTCGTCCGCATCCTCGTTATCAACATCTTGATACAGAGTGGCTAACAAAGAATAATATTACTATTTCAAATCCTAAAGAAGAAAGTTCATTTGACTTCATCGCCAATATCGACTTTATGATTTCAAATGAATCAGCCATTCACCTTGATGCTTCGATAATGTATTGCCCGACAGTTCTTTATAATATGTCTGACAATATTGTCCTAGATGATTACAATTTTGTTAAAAATAATTTGGTTAAATTGGCGGAAAGCAATTTAGAATTGTTAAATTTCATTAAGAATAAAAATGAAATTATGCCAAGCAAAGCAATTTTACAATTTTACAATGCATCTTCAGGTTCGCATTTAGAAGGCAAATTGGGAGATACAATAGCGATATTTTTGAATATGCTTTGTCAAGGTGAAGAGAATCAATTTGATAAGAAATATGGTTTTGTTAAAGAATCAGATATTCTTCATAAAATTGACGATTCTTTCGCAAGCTAAGCCATCGCCGTAAGGATTGACAGCTTGACTCATTTTCTTATAAGAAATTTCGTTATCTAAAAGTTCGGATACTTCATTAACAATCTTATCGTAGTCAGTGCCAACGAGTTTCACAGTTCCAGCGTCGAGAGCTTCTGGACGTTCTGTGTTGTTACGCATTACGAGAACTGGTTTTCCGAGACTTGGAGCTTCTTCTTGAATGCCGCCGCTATCAGTCAATATGATGTCGGCTTTTTCCATTAGGAATATAAAGTTAAGATAATCAAGAGGTTCGATGAAGAAAGTGTTCGTTGATACATTTACATCATGATTTTTGTTTATAACATCGATGCCGAATATTTCAGAGATAGGTTTTCTGACATTTGGATTGAGATGCATCGGATACACGAAATCGACATTTGGATATTTTATTGATAATGTGCGTATTGCATTGCAAATATTTTTAAAACCTTCACCAAAGTTTTCTCGGCGATGTCCTGTTATAAGAACGATTTTCTTCTGACGCTCAACATCATAACCATTTTCTTTGATGTTGTTTTTTAAAGTTTCAGCTAAATTATTATCGTTCTTAATTTTGTTAACAACCCAGAACAAAGCATCGATTACAGTATTGCCTGTAATTATAATATTTTGATTATCAACGTTTTCTTTTAAAAGATTTTGGCGGCTTAATTCTGTTGGTGCGAGGTGAAAAGTCGCGATTCTTCCTGTCATTCGGCGGTTCATTTCTTCTGGCCAAGGACTGTAAATGTCGTTGGTTCTCAATCCAGCTTCGATGTGTGCCACAGGTATTTGTTTGTAGAATGCCGCTAAGGCTGCTGCCATTGAAGTGGTCGTGTCGCCATGAACGAGGACTACGTCGGGATTTGCTTCGTTGAGAACATCACGAAGTCCGAGCATGACGCGTGAGGTCACATCGTACAAATCCTGACCTTGTTTCATAATGTTAAGGTCGTAATCAGGTTTTATTTCGAAGATGTCGAGGACTTGGTCGAGCATTTCGCGATGTTGGGCGGTAACACATACTATGGTCTGAAAATCAGTGTTTTCATGAAATTTCTTAACGAGTGGAGCCATTTTTATAGCTTCTGGACGTGTTCCAAAAACCAACATTACCTTTTTCATATTTCGAGATTTATTTGTTCATATTATTGCCACAGAAATCCAAGACGATGATGTCGTTTCTGTAGTTTAATTCTGCAAATTCACGATGGTTGACGAGGAAAACCACAATGTCGGCAGTGTCGTAAGCAACTTTATAATCAGTGAGTTTGAAGAGATTATTTTCTTTTACATTAGGTTCAACAATCATAATGTCGGGATTGTTGCAGGCTTGTAATACATTGGTTGTTATCGACTTGGCAGGAGACTCTCTCAAATCGTCGATATTAGGTTTGAAAGCGAGCCCCATCATTGCTACTTTTGGTTTGCGATGGTTTTTAAGTTCAAACTCAAGCATGCTGGTTTTAACTTTTTCAGCGCACCAAAGAGCTTTGTAATTGTTTATTTCTCTTGCAGTTGCAATGATTTTAGATTCTTTTGGATAATCAGCTGTGATGAAATAAGGGTCGACAGCAATACAATGGCCTCCAACGCCACAACCTGGACGAAGTATGTTTACTCTTGGATGTTTATTGGCCAAATCTATCAATTCCCAAACGTTGATGCCAGCCTTGTCGCATATGATAGACAATTCGTTAGCGAAAGCGATTTGTACGTCTCGAGAAGAATTTTCTGTGAGTTTGCACATCTCGGCAGTGCGGCTGTTTGTTGAATGAAGTTGACCTTTGACAAATATTTTGTAAAATTCTTTTGCCTTTTCTGTTGAAGCATCGTTGACGCCGCCGATTACACGGTCGTTGTTTTCGAGTTCGAATATCACGTTGCCAGGAAGCACGCGTTCTGGACAGTAAGCGATGAAAATCTTGTCTTTAAGTTCTGGTCGTGTTTCATAAATCAGCGACATCATTTTCTCTGTCGTTCCAACAGGTGATGTCGATTCGATGACGAATAAATCATTAGGTTTGAGGAGAGGAATTATCATGCGAGTGGCAGCTTCCACATAAGAGATGTCAGGTTCGTGGTCGCCTTTAAATGGAGTAGGAACGACGATGAAATAAGCGTCACATTCTTGAGGCTCGGTATAAGCCTTGAAATTACCGCTGGCAATGACATCTCGAAGAAGCTGTTCCATACCAGGTTCGATGATATGAAGCACACCTTTGTTAGTAGTCTCAACCACATTTTTATT
>RHMF01002112.1_pt1 | contig 13402 bp, 12 predicted proteins | sample 5365151 | NCBI WGS metagenome assembly RHMF01 (sample SAMN10266501, study PRJNA497801) | feces metagenome | isolation source: feces | host: Bos taurus | place: China: Prairie of Fairy Mountain | collected 2017-08-14 | reverse complement strand
TCACCACCGACATTCACAAAATCATCGGAATAATAGTGCCCACCCTGGCGGGTGATCAGAATTTCATTCCCCGGCGATGTAATGTTCACATTGTAGGCATTACACAGGCTCAATAGATCTTTCTGAAAAATATAATCAAACACTTGATCCAAATGTCCGGTTGCATTCTCATAGTACTCGGGCGACGTAGATAATGCAATCGCCTTCATACCAAGAGAAACCGATTCAAACACGGCGCCGCAAGTGCCGGAATACATAATGTCCGTACCCATATTAAAGCCACGGTTAATTCCTGAGATCACAAGATCAAAAGTTTGTTTCAGACCAAACACGGCATACCGGATACAGTCAGCCGGAGTGGAGTCCACGGACCAACCATAAAAGCCAGGGAAGATTTCTACTTGCTTCACTTCGAAAGGCTCATGCAGTTCAATTCCTTGGCTTTTTCCGCTTTGCTCCACCTTGGGAGCTACTACGGTTACCTCTCCGATTGTTTGTGCCCACTGAACCAGTTTCACAAGCTGAGGTGCGCGGATCCCGTCATCATTGGTAACCAGAATTCTCATAACCAACCCTCGTGCGTTTCCTTGTATTCTTTGATGTGAGTATCGGCGTCGTAAAGCAACGCATTTACCTCGTCCATGCCGTAAACAGTTGCGCCACTGGCACACGCATGACCGCCACCGCGGTAATTTTCAGCCACCGAATTGATGTGAACAAAACGGGACCGCAGTCGTACGCGGTATGTTTTCTGTTCGTCGCCCTGCTCAATAAAGGCGATCCAGCAGATACAGCCTCGGATCGAATCCAGATTGCCGATAACAGCACTGGCCTGCTCCAAAGAGAGATTGAACTGTTCCTGCATCGCACGGTCAACAATGATGTAAGCAACGCCGTTTTCAGTAATCTGCATTTTTTCATAGATGTGTGCCTTGAACTTCAGGTATTCAAAAGCCTCCAAATACAGACGTGCAAACAATGTGTCAGTATCTACTCCGACATCAAGAAGCAATGCAGCACAACGCAGGGTGTCACCGGTAACATCACTGTACTTGAACCGGCCGGAATCGGTAACCATGCCGGTGTAAAGATGTGTAGCAGCCTGGGAATTGATCTTAAGCTCATCGCGGAAGGTATCGTAGAACTTAACCACCATTTCGCATGCGGAAGAGCGTTCTTCCTCAACCCACATGATATCGCCATAATCTTCCAGAGGAATATGATGATCGATTTTGATCAATTCCTTGCACAGACTATACTTCTTATTTGAAATGCGGGATTCAGATGCAGTATCCAATACAATACCCAGTGCATCGGCGTACATTTCATCGGGAACAGGCTCATCTTCCGGACCCATGAATTCCAGATACTTTGCGGTATCTTCGTCGATAATATATACTTCTTTCTCGGGCCAGGTCAGCTTAATAATCTCTTTGAAACCTTTGGTGGAGCCAACGCAGTCGCCATCGTTTCTTACATGGCGAAAGAGCATAATGCGGTTATACTCTTTGATCTTCTGTAGAATCACTTTCATAATTTTAAGGTTTTTCATCACATATCTCCGATCAGTTTTTTCAAATCATCCAGCATTGCCATTGCAGTCTCACGATCACGGACCGTGGCACCGCAGGCCTTAGCATGTCCGCCTCCTCCGTACTTAACCGCAATCGAGTTAATGTTCCGGTCGGCAGAGCGCATCTCACAGATTACGCCCTCATCCGTTTCAGTGAAATTAGCCCAGATCTCCACACCGCGCATATCTGCCATGGTATTTACCATTCCCCGGGAAATAGAAAAAACATCACGGCCCAGTTCCTGCATTTCTTCTTTGGTGGTGTAGATGTACGCAACATGAGTCGATGCCAACTGAGCCTTCAGAATAAACCGAGCGCGCAGCTGCTTACTTTCCATGCTCTCGGCGTATAGATCTCGATAAATATCATTGGTATTAAAATCCTGCTCCAAAAGAGCCGACGCAAGACGCAGGGTACGTGCATTTGTTGAGTCATAGCGGAAACGTCCTGAATCGGTTACCATGCCCGTATACAGTGCTTTTGCAGCCTGGGCATTCAATTTCAACCCACATTCCAAAGCAAACTCTGTGATCAGTCCACAACAGCTTTCATAGGAACTGTCACACGCTTCAACCTGAGCGATTTTACCTTGGAAAATGTGATGGTCCATCCGTGCGGTCATGGCCGCTTTGGAATAACGATCATCACTGATCAGTTGAGCAGAGGATGTATCGAGAATAATTGCCAATGCATCATCGTAGATGCTGTCAGGAATCTCATCCATAACCGCGCCGTCCATAAAACTAAGGTAACCAGCGCCATCACCAACGATGTAAACGGTCTTGTCAGGAAAATTGTTCTGAATCAGATACTTTAAACCAATTTGACTGCCCAGTGCATCTCCATCAGGGCGGCTGTGACGATGAATTATGATCGTATTATACTTCTGAATAACATGTAACAATTCTTTAAACATCAATGTACTCCTCTCAGGGGATTCAGCAAACACTTGCCTATTCCCAAACAAAGAATTATAATTAAGCAAGAATGCAATGTTCATTTTCATCTTTCTCAGACATTTTAGATTACCACACTTCGTGCTTATAGTAAAGGAAATGTTATTCATCTAAGAGGTGATTTTTCATGGCAAAACTGATGCTGGTCGATGGGAGCAATCTACTGTTCCAGATGTTTTACGGTATGCCTGCAAGAATCACAAACAAAGATGGAAAAGCGATTCAGGGAACCCTCGGTTTTGTCGGTGCTCTGCTGAAAACCGTGCGCAAGGTCTGCCCCACCCATTTGGCTGTATTTTTCGACGGAGAATGCCACAATCCCCGCCGTGACATGGATGCTGACTACAAAGCAAATCGCCCCGATTTCAGCCAAATTCCCGAAGAAGACACTCCATTCTCACAACTTCCTGACATTTTCGCTGCGCTGGATCACCTGAACATCAAACACTGCGAAACAACCGTCTGCGAAACTGACGACTGGATCGCGGGCTATGTTTCGCGATACGGCGACAATCATGATATTGTCATCATGTCGCAGGACAGCGACTTCTTTCAGCTGATTTCCGATCATGTTTCTGTCCTGCGTTACCGTGGCGACAAGTCTGTACTCTGCACTTCTGATTACATACAGCAGACACTTGGCATCTCCCCCACCCAATACGCCGCTTACAAATCCCTCACAGGTGATAATTCAGACAATATCCGTGGTGTTGATAAAGTCGGTCCGAAAACAGCCGCTGCACTGATGAACCAGTTCGGAACTTTAGAATGTTTAGTCAAACAAGCCCAGTCAATCCAAAAGCAATCCATCCGTAAGTCCGTCACAGAACAATCAGAACGCATTCTTAAAAACTTTGAATTAATTTTTCTACGTGGTTATGATGATCTCCCTTTTATATTGGATGAATTGGCATTTTCCGACATTGGATTTACAACTACGCAGGTACTGCAGAACATCGGACTGCGTTAAATTAAATAACAAATTTGACCGCCTACAGCAAAATATTGCAGGCGGTCATAATTTTCCAGATTCGATCTTCGCTTTCCTTACTCTCTGTTAGTGGATGCATAATAGACACACGTCTGAACTGCTCCACGATACTCAACTTCATCGGTATGTTCTAATCTCTGCATGCCACACTTCTCCATAACACGAATGCTTGCCGTATTCTCCAAAAAAGCGCCCGCTATGACAACTTTAAACCCATGAGAGTGTAAATACTCAATTGCGCCGAAAAATGCCTCTGTTGCAAATCCTTTGTTGTAGAATGCCGGCAGCAGTGCATATCCCATTTCGATCTGATGGTCCTTCACTTCGGTTTCGTTCATCATTCCCATAAAGGCCCCATTGTAGTAGATGCCCGATACATAACGATCCGGAGCATTGGATAAATCAACAAGACGACGAAACAATGGCTCAGCCTCTTCCCTGCTTTTAAATTCAGGTAGCATATAGGTCCTTCCCACAATTTCGTTTGTCAGCAGATCGAGAATTGCATCTTTGTGTTCTTGTGACATTGGACCGATTTCCAAGCGCCTGGTTTTGAATTGTAACATTGCACTTTCCACGCTTTCTCAAAGATAAACAGTATCTATTTTTTCAAATTAATGAAAAAGGAGCCGAAATTCCGGCTCCTTTCCCATTTGAGTATACATTACCCCTTATTCTGCCCGTAATATGCATTTTTGCCGTGCTTACGCAAATAGTGCTTATCCAGCAGTTCCTGCTGCATGCGACCAACAGATGGATTGAGCTGAGTCGCATGCAATGCCATAAAGGCGACCTCTTCCAGCACGACTGCATTATGCACCGCTTCCAATGCGTCCTTGCCCCAGGCAAAGGGACCGTGGCTGAACACCAATGCTGCCGGGACCTGTGCTGCATCGATCCCCTGCTCCCGGAAGGTCTCAATAATCACGTTTCCGGTTTCCTTTTCATACTCACCGGAGATCTCTTGCGGGGTCATAGGACGAGTACAGGGAATATCTCCGTAGAAATAGTCTCCGTGGGTCGTTCCCATAGCGGGGATGGAAACTCCAGCCTGCGCAAAAGAGGTTGCCCAGCGCGAGTGAGTATGAACAACGCCGCCCAGGGAAGGAAACGCCTTGTAAAGCTCGACATGAGTGGGTGTATCGGAAGACGGCCTGAAATGCCCCTCTACCACATTCCCATCCAAGTCAACAACTACCATATCATCAGCAGTCATTTCGTCATATTCCACGCCACTGGGCTTGATTACAACCAGACCGGTCTCCCTGTCAATGGCAGAAACATTGCCCCAGGTAAATGTAACAAGACCGTGTTTGGGGAGAAGAAGATTTGCTTTACAGACTTCTTGTTTCAGTTGTTCCAGCATAACTGATACCTCACAAAACATCCACTGCCTTATGTTCAACTTCAAGCAGGGATCGATACTCATTTAACCATGCATTGAATCCAACAACATCCTGTTCATCCGGTTCCATAACCGATGCAGAAACCTCTGCAAACACTCGGCGGTTCAGGTAGTCTTCCAGCGATTCTCCGCAATCTTTATTAGCACGGAAGGCCGCAAGAAGTGCCATTCCATAAGGTCCTCCCTCTCCTGCTGTTTCCATACAGGATACGGGCGCATTACAGGCGGCAGCCAAGTATTTCTGTCCAACCACCGGAGTCTTAAACAAACCGCCATGGCCGGTCAGAGAATCAATTGTCACCCCTTCTTCCGCCAGAATGTCCATGCCGATCTTCAGGGTAGCCATGGAAGAATATAGCATAGCGCGGAAGAAATTGGCCAGCGTAAATTTGCTCTCTGGTCTACGCACCACCATAGGCCGACCGGCGTCCAGATGGGTTACACCCTCACCGGACAGATAATTGCAGACCATTACACCTCCGCAGTCAGGATCGCCCTCCAGACTCTTTTCATAGAGTTTGGTGTAAAGTTCTCCTGTGGACGGCTGTGCACCAAACAATGCGGCAGTTTCGCCCAGCAGCGCAGTCCAGGCGTTGGAGTCGTTCGTGCAGTTGTTGCAATGGACCATGGCCACCGGCTTTCCGGTGGGAGTCGTAACAAGGTCAATCTCCTCGTACACTTTCTTCAAGGAATGTTCTAGAACAACCATGGAGAAAATGGATGTTCCGGCCGACACATTTCCTGTACGAGGAGCAACGGCATTTGTTGCCGTCATTCCGGTACCGGCATCTCCTTCAGGAGGAGCAAAGGGAATGCCGACGGGAAGAATGCCATCGAGAAGTGCACTTCCCTGCTCAGTCAGTTCGCCTGCATTCTCACCGGCCAGCAGAACACTGGGCAGCAAATCGATAATCTTATGTTTCAGCGGACTTTCGGAAACCAAATCATCGAACTTACTCAGCATCTCTACATCGTAGCTAAGCGTTTCACTGTCAACGGGGAACATACCGGATGCCTCACCAACACCAAGAGCATTCACACCGGTCAGCATAAAGTGAACATAACCGGCCAAAGTGGTGATGTGGGCAATCTTGCCTACATGCTCCTCCCCGTTCAGAATCGCCTGATACAGGTGGGCAATACTCCAGCGTTGAGGGATGTTAAATCCAAACAAGGACGTCAGTTCTTCGGCAGCCGTTCCGGTGATAGTGTTCTGCCAAGTTCGGAATGGAACCAGCAGATTCCATTCCGCATCAAAGGCCAGATAACCGTGCATCATGGCCGATACACCCATAGCAGAAATCTGATCTCGGCCTTTCAACTGACGAAGTGCAGTTTTCAAGCCTGTCCACACCTCATCCATGGAATAGGTCCAAATCCCGTTTTCGAAGCTGCTCTTCCATGTGTAATCACCGGAAGAAACCGGTATATGGGAACTGTCAATAGAAACAGCCTTGATTCGAGTGGAGCCAAGCTCAACACCTAAAAAGCGCTTGTCGTCCATGTCTTATGCCCAAGGATTTTCGGTAGGATAAGGCAGGCTTTGCGGCTGATTGTATGCAATGTCTGCCACACCCAGATACTTGAACACTTCAAACAAAGCCTTGCCGCAGTGAGCAAAGGCAACGGCGCCGTGATGGGGATAACGCTTCTGGATCAGCACATGGCGATAGAAACGTCCCATCTCAGGGATTGCAAAAATACCGATACCGCCAAAGGAACGGGTTGCTACGGGCAGCACTTCACCCTCAGCAACATAGGACCGCAGATTGCCTTCGCTGTCACACTGCAGACGGAAGAAAGTGATCTCACCGGGAGCAATGTCACCTTCCAGAGTGCCACGGGTAAAATCAGGCTCAGAATCCTTGGGCTCCAGCAATCGGTGCTGAATGAGCTGATACTTCACGGCGCAGTCATTGCACATCTTACAGCTGGGGGTATTGCCACAGTGGAAGCCCATAAAGGTATCCTTGATGTCGTAATCGAACCTGCAGGCGATGTCTTCATCATAGATATACTTGGGCACTGAGTTGTTAATGTCCAGCAGAGTAACGGCATCGTTGGTCACGCAAGTGCCAATGTACTCGCTCAGAGCGCCGTAGATGTCAACTTCACAAGCTACAGGAATGCCCTTGGAAGCTAGGCGGGAGTTGACATAGCAAGGCTCAAAGCCGAAGGTTTCGGGAAATGCGGGCCAGCACTTGTCAGCAAAGACCACATACTCACGGGCACCCTTGTGAGCCTCTGCCCAGTCCAGCAGGGTCAGCTCAAACTGAGCCATGCGCTCACACAGGTCAGGATAATAGCGACCTTCGCCCATCTCCTCAGCCATCTCTTTGATGACCTCAGGAATACGGGGATCGTTTGCGTGAGCCTTATAAGCCACCAGCAGATCAAGTTCGGAGTTCTCTTCAATTTCTACGCCGATCTCATACAGGCCCTTGATGGGAGCATTACAGGCAAAGAAGTCCTGAGGACGGGGACCGAAGGTAATGATTTTAAGGTTCTTCACACCCACAATGGCGCGTGCCACAGGGATAAACTCACGAATCATCTCCACGATCTCGTCAGCAGTGCCTACGGGATATTCGGGAATGTAAGCCTTAATGCCGCGCATACCCAGATTGTAGGAGCAATTGAGCATGCCGCAGTATGCATCGCCGCGGCCGTTGATCATATCGCCGTCACCTTCAGCGGCAGCAGCGTACATAACAGGGCCGTTGAACTTCTGAGCAATCAGAGTTTCGGGAGTCTCGGGACCAAAGTTGCCCAAGAAAACAACCAGTGCATTGCAGCCGGCAGCAGTCACATCAGCCAGAGCGGCCAGAGCGTCCTTCTCATTTTCAACAGTAACAGGACACTCATACAGACCCTCGCCGAATGCGGCCACAATTGCCTTGCGGCGGGAGATAGACAGATCAATGGGGAAACAGTCACGGGAAACTGCGATAATACCAAGTTTAATTTCAGGAATGTTCATGCTGTATTCCTCCTCAAAGCATGTATGTAATATCAATATTTTCACCGGCAAGTCCGACCTTTGCGCCATTCTTGGCCTCGTCAGACTCAGGGTGAGCCAAAAGCCACTTGTTTCTGGCAGTCATAATAGCATCCTCTTCTGTCTTATTAACCATAAGAGGACGCTCAGTATTCGTCAACCACGGCAATGCCACAAGCACACGGAATCCCTTATCCGGGTCACAGTGGCAAGGTGCATAATGAAGCGAAGTAGCAAATACCTCAACCAACACGCCGGAAGGCACACAGAATGCCTTTACCTTCGCGGTATCAAGAAGTCCGTTCTCGATCTCTTCCTGACGCGCAAGAAGAAGAATAAAATCCTCTGTACCGAGATTGAACTCAGAATCTCTGTGATATTCCAAACAGTTCAGTTTGGTGTTGTGACCGTTACACCAGCCCAATTGCACCGGCATACCGCCAAAGCAATGTTCGCTGATCTCGACTGCTGCAGGCAGTTCCTGAAGATTCGGATCAGTAGGCACATAACCCACACCCTCAGGCAACGGAGTATCAGCAAGGGCGCCTAAAATCTCCGAGACAGAATCATCAAGTCCGGCCACGACCTGACCGTATGCTCTAAATTCCGGATCATAGATAGAGTAAACCTTCATAATCAGCCTCCAATCTGGCTAAACAAATCTTTGCACGCAGGATATATTTTTTTAAACTGGCTGTAACGCTCTTCGTAGCGCTGCATCAAGTCAGCGTTCGGCTTCTCAGTAGCAACTACTTCGACAAGAGCATTGACTGCTGCTTCCACTGTCTCGTATTCACCGCAACCAACCATTGCCAGCATGGCTCCACCGTATCCCGGCCCCTGTTCGGTCTTCAAAATCTGAAGTGGAATGCCCAGTACGTTGGCGAAAATGGTTCTCCACAGGGGAGATTTGCTTCCTCCGCCACAAATCTTACTGATGGGAACTGTCAAGCCGATATCCTTTGCAACCTCGAGCGAATCACGGATTGCAAATGCTACGCCTTCCAAAACTGCCTGCACCAAATCAGAGCGTGTCGTATCCATGGTCATTCCAATAAATGTACCACGTGCATTGACGTCATTGATCGGGCTACGCTCACCCATGAGATAAGGAAGGAAATAAACATGGTTTCGGCCGAGTTTTTCTTCAGTAATAGCTTCCTGCTCGGCGTTATAGTCTGTGGTTTTCAGAATATCCTCGCACAGCACAGCCATTTGTTGCAGCTGGCAGCCGACAGCATACATCCCATCAGATGATATCCACCATCCGCGTGAGCAAAGGCATGAAGAGCATTTCGGGGATCAACTCCAAATGAATCCGCCGAAATAAATATGGTGCCGGAGGTTCCCAGGCTAATGTTGCAGCCTCCATTCCCTATCGTTCCCGTTCCGATCGCTGCTGCAGCATTGTCTCCTGCACCTGCTACAACCCGAACCGTTTCGGGCAGTCCGAATTCATGTGCGACTTCCGGCAGAAGAGTACCGACAACGTCATAGCTTTCAAAAAGTTTCGGCATCTGATCCTCTTCAATTCCGCAGATATTCAGCATCTCCTTGCTCCAGCACTTATGCTCTACGTCAAGCAAGAGCATGCCGGATGCATCGGAATAATCGCAGCAATGTACGCCGGTCAAAAGATAATTCACATAGTCCTTCGGAAGCATGATTTTAGAGATTTTTTCAAAATTCTCCGGTTCATTCTCTTTAACCCAAAGGATCTTTGGTGCGGTAAACCCGGCAAAAGCGATGTTTGCCGTCCATGCCGACAGCTGTTCCTTGCCAATCACGCCGTTCAGATAATCCACCTGTTTAGCAGTTCGCCCGTCGTTCCACAGAATGGCGGGACGGATCACCCTGTCATTCTCATCCAGAATCACAAGTCCATGCATCTGTCCACCCAGACCAATGCCGCGAACCTTGGCTGCATCAAATTCCTTGATCAGTTCAGGAATACCCTCAAAAACAGCGTTTTTCCAATCCTCCGGCGCCTGCTGACTCCAGCCGGGTTGAGGAAACTCCAAAGGGTATTCTTTGGATATACTGTTCAGGATCTCGCCTTTCTCATCCACGAGCATCAATTTAGTAGAGGACGTTCCCAAGTCTATTCCGATGAAATACACTTCCAAATCCCCTTCTTCAATCAATTTTGAATTCAACCAGTTCCCACATACCTTCACCGCTGTAAATGATGCGTACGGGGTGATCACCAGCGGTTGCTTTCAGAGAAACCGAAATATCTTCCCACGCAGTGTCGCTGTCCAAAGACAGCTCGCAATTTCCTGCGGAACCGATATTTTCATCGTTGAGGTAAATGCTCAAGTTACCCTTACAGCACCCTCTGACCTTCAGAACAATATTACTCTCGCTGCCATCAAACGTCAAGTAACGGAAGCCAACTACATCGGTATCGGTAATGTTCGTTACATACCCGACTGCATCTTCCACAACCACAAAGGGCGCCTCCACGGTACGTTCACGGCTAAATCGAATAAATACACCGCCCTCACCTTTGTACATATTGCACGCACACCAAGCGGGAAATACACCCTTTGCAGGTGCTTTACCGCCGTTCAAGCCAAAGCTGGTACACTCAACCTGCTCAATGCTGCCGTCCTCTTTGATGATGATCGGTTCCATACAGCACTGGCGAGAAAACTGTCTTCCGTGGGTGTGCCGATGGTATGTGATATACCACTGATCGCCAATCTGCACCATGCCGCCATGAATATTAGCAATCTGATTGCGAGCATTCTTCTGGTCCAGACCGTGATAACCCACATCAGCATTGGAAACCAATGTGCCTCCATACTTGAAATCGCGGTCGGGATATTTACTGGTTGCATAGCACAGTTCATGCATCAAGCGGGAACAATATACGAAGTAGTAGGTATCCCCCACCTTACGGATGGATGCAGCCTCAAAGAAAGGATGCTCTTCAAATTCGGTTCCCTGTGCGTGTTTCTGGTCGGGCATGATATTGATCGGTTCACCCTTACATGTCAGCATATCTGCTTCCAATTCAACGCAGTAAGCGCCGAGGGTCTCGGGAACAGGCTGACCTCGCATGGGGAAATGTGGTGCAAAACCAAAGTACAGATACACCCGCCCGTCATCATCCATCAGCACTGCAGGGTCAAACGCCAACGGGGTATCCAGTTTTCTTCCGTCCTGAAAATGAACCACACCCAGATACTTATACTGACCGGCCGGAGTATCGCACACGGCGACGGCAATTTCCAGTTCGCTCCACTTAGGCACAGTCAGAGCATAATACATATAATAACGGCCATCCGGTCCCTTTGTCACATCAGGCGCCTGCAGGAAACGGGAACCGTCGGTGTTCTTGGGGTCCTGGTCCCGACGGAAGGTCACCCCTTCATACCGCCACTGAGTGGGGTCATTTACCGGTGCAGACCAACCGACGTAATCTTCCAAACAATAGTCTTGTCCATCGCATCGGTCATGAGAGCCAAAAATATACACCCGGTCATCAAATACACGAAGTTCTCCGTCCGGAATGAATTCTGTAACAGGAAGGTACGGATTGTAAGCAATTTGTTTCATGGTTCATTTTCCTTTCGTAAAAACCCCGCGGGGCACAATGGCCCCGTGGGGTTTCAATTTATTTATGCGGAAACGGCTTGCGCCATTGATTTTTTCATTTCATGAGCCAGTGCAATGCGATCTCTCTTAGCCTTACGGTCACGGAAGATAGTTTCGTTGGCACGGAAGACCAGGAACAGCAGAAACAGGCAAAGCGTAAAGACGCGCTGTTCAGTCATAGAGAATTTCATGATGGACAGGCCGGTCTGGAACAGCTTGATTGTCATAGAGGAAACCAGAATTCCGATTGCCTCATTGGACCAGCGGCCCAGATACTTGCCCAGATACATAGGGAAACAGTTGGTCATAACCACCGAGTTAGAGGTCAGACCCATTGCAGCATCCATGGAGCCGCTGTAGGCAGCTTCAAAGACGCCGGCACAGGCGATTGCGCCGCCTGCCAAAGTGTAGCAACCAATTGCATGGTTGAAGATGTTGATGCCGCTGTTGTAAGCGATTTTCTGAGAACCGCCGATAGCGCGCATGTGATAGCCAAACTTAGTGTACTTGATGAGAACCAGGAAGATCACAAGAATCATCATCAAAACAGTGATACACAGATACATATTGGAAAGATTACGGGCTGCAGGAGCAGCATAGAGCTGCAAGCCCTTGGAGTTGGAGCCAACGAAAGCCAGACACTCGTAAATCAAGGCCATGCCAATACCAAGAACCATTGCTGGAGTACGGAACCAAACAAAAATCAGTCCAACCACACCGCCGAAAACCAAACCGAAGACCAGAGCAAACACCAGAACAGCTATGCCGCCCAAACCAAGGTTGATTGCCAGATTACCACCCAGGATGGATGCAGCAAGTCGTTGACCACCCAAAGAAAGGTCAAATCGTCCGTTGCTCAGGTTCAGTGAAAGCGCAAGAGCGGTACAGGCCGCAATACAGGTGGCGCGCACAAAGTTCTGCACGTCCAGAATGGTCACGAATATGTGACGCCCCTGATTGATCATGCATAAAGTGTCCATGATGATCAACATAATCAAGGGAACCCCGACCGTAATCAGAACTGAGTTCAATTTTCTTTTGTTTGCAGTGCGCATATTGCATACCACCTTTTTGGTCCCCCGCCCTGCGATAATGCAGGGCGGGGATTTGATTTTCGAAATAGAATTAAAAACGAATTACTTCAGGCCGCGAGCAGACAGAACGCCGTCAGCAGTCAGGGTCAGCAGCTTCTCCTGAGCGGAAGCTGCGGTAGCGCCGGCATTGTAGATGCACAGCATATCCTGAATGTCCTCAACGCTCATTTCCAGAGTCTCAGCGCTGACATTCAGACCGGCGAGTTTCAGATAAGTCTCAGCGTCAGTTGCCAGCCACAGGGGGGTGGAGAAATCGGAACCGGCGCCGTTGGTCTTCATAGCATCAGCATGGCCGGACACACCGTTGTACAGAACAGCGAACATGCCGCCGACCAAAATGTTGCCGGGGTTGATAACAATGGAGTCGATGCTGGCATTACCGTGAACATCCTTAGTGGTAACGGCTGCGGTAGCGGCATCATCGATGGAGGTGAAATAGCCAACCTTCACGTTGATGTTGTATGCGCGCTCCACTTCGTCGATAGCAACAGCAAACTTGGTGGTAGCCTGGTTGCAGCCCAGAACGATATCATACTCACCGGTCTGCAGCTCAGCAGACAGGCCGGAAACATAAGTATCGGAGTTGGGATAGCCGGGGTACAGTAGAATCTTCATATCGGTACCGGTCTCAACCTGAGTCATGCCGCGGGAAGATGCCAGGTTCTCGACGGAGTCGGTGTACTTCAGGTTGTACTTGGCCTGCAGAGCCTCGAGCATAGCATAGGTGCACTCATAGTGCTGAGCATTGCCCAGGCCGGCGCCGGAAGAAATGATAACAACG
>RHMF01000885.1_pt1 | contig 13413 bp, 25 predicted proteins | sample 5365151 | NCBI WGS metagenome assembly RHMF01 (sample SAMN10266501, study PRJNA497801) | feces metagenome | isolation source: feces | host: Bos taurus | place: China: Prairie of Fairy Mountain | collected 2017-08-14 | reverse complement strand
GAAAGAAGTTATATAATAACAAAGCAAAGACTACTCTATATAACTTGTAGATATGTATGGATTATCTCATACTGTCGCTCTTACGAATTTCCTATATGGTGGTAGTGTTCAATCCTTTCGTGGTTTATAGTAATCATTATATACATGTCATTTATTCGGATTAAAACATTCTAAAAACTTTGGGCACTTCTTATAATTATTCACTATCTTCACATTCCCATCCTTATCTTTCACTCTTACATTATCAAAAGTATTCTGCCTTCAGATTCTTGTCTTTAGCATCTGAACTCATTTAGCATCAACTTCATTTGCTTCATCAATAAAAGCACCTGTTAATTCTAAACTTCAAAACCTAGTCCATTCAGGGTCAGATGTTTGTGTAGCACAATCTAATAACAATATCTCACTACCATTCGGGAATTTGATAGTATTTGTCTGCCCATTAAGCTCTCCCCATCGCTCTTTTGGTATATTATAAAACTTTAGCATCTTCCAATAAGTTGCTAATGTTGTTCTTCTTAGATTAATTAACTCCTTTCTTCAGATTACCCATCTACTTCAAGGTAATTCTAAACAAGCAGAGTAAATAGCAAAAACTCATAACCAAGATTTTGCTCATCCTGCTGCTCCTCAAAATCAGATTTCTGTTGTTGTGTCATCCATCCAATATTTAAGTGCCTCTGCTTGTTTATCTGTTGGTTTGAAATCTAATCGCATACTACTTCTTTTTGCTAAAGCTAATCTTCTTTTTAGCAGGTTTTTCTTCAGGTATCTCTACCTTCACTTCCTTAACTACTTCTTCCTTCTTTTCTTCTGGAAGTTTAGGAAGTAGCTCATTCTTCAACCAATCAATAATCTCCAAGCTCCTTAGGTTGTTTTTCCATTCAAGCTCTTTGATTTTTTCTTCAATGGCTTTTCTGATTTCGTTCATCCTTCTTGTGATAAAATATAAAAATTATGTAATTCTGTAATAACTCCACTTATCTGAATCTTTTGGATGTCAGAAAATGGTTTACAGATTACTTGCAGCTGTTTCTCTATTTCTTTTCGTTTGTCTGTTCAAAAATATTCTTTAACTAATTCAGATTTATTTCTCCTGTGATATTTTACACAGAGTTTTAAATCCTTTTTCAGATTAGCATATATTTCTTCTACTGTCATTTTTTCTTGTATGTTCATCTTTTCTGTCATATAATAGGGTCTAAAGCTTCTATCTTGTCTGCAATAAAGTCATGAAACTCCTGCAGATTGAAATCTTTATAACTTGGCATCTCTCATTCTTCTATATCGTATTCCTGTAGCTCCATAAATTCTGCCAGAACCAACTCTGCATTCTTATACTCTATTTGCTTTACTGATAGAGCTGTCCTTGCCATTCACTTGACTTTTTGTTAGAAATAAAATCTCGGACTATTTTTTATTTGCATTTTCCCTAGGGAGCAATCTTCCCTTTTCCTAGTTCTCATCTATTAAACATTGTCTGCATCATTTTTCCCATTGTCAATAAGATTTCCTCACATAACTATGTGGATTCACTCAATCTTTTCCGTATTCATGTTCTCATTCTTGCTATAAGTATTTGGTAATCCCATCTCTGTTCTGATAATCTTTACCACTCTCTCTATATCTGCCACATCTAATGGTTTCTTATCATCCATCATCATATTGATAACTTTAGTTACTGCATTCTTCTTGGCTATTGATAATTCTTCCATTGGTATCTCTAATGCACTTGCTTTTTTAGCTATTGCATCCTCTGTTGCTTTAATTAGAGCCTTATTATCATTCTCTTGTTTCTCTTTTGCCCATCCTTTAGTTCTTCTCCCTCGTTCAGCACTATATTTGAGTCATTTGTGAGTAATGAATGATTTAACTTCATCAAAATCACTTTTGAGAAATTCGGCTTTTAATTTGGGATAATTATACTTTTGTCTAGGCATTTTTTATTGTAGCAATCATCTAAATATATGGGCAAGGACATCTACTGTCCATCAATTTCATAGCATTTTCCACCTTTGGGTTTTACTTACTCATTCCGTGTAATTATCTGGCAAGGTCTGAAGTCTTTCACACTCTATAGGAGATAACTTTCTGATTATGTAATCTCCATCTGGCAAATCTATTTTATATAATCATGTCTTAGCTCCTCAGCCTCATCAGTTAGCATTTAGATTAACTGATTTTCATTCTACTGAGTAAATCCTCATTCATTGTCCTCATTTTCAGAATTGTCATATCCTTATAGGCTCTGCCACCATCTGTCTTTGGCTTCTAAGATAATCGTGAGGGAAGTATGCTCATGGATAATTAGCTGTTAAACATGCACTTTTATCACACCAAGCCTCTCAGCTTTCTAAAATATCTTTTAACATGATTCACTTATCCTTTGGCTGAGTTACTCATGGTATGTTAGTCCAATATAATCTCTTTCTTTGTTGTGCTGATACTAATGCACTATTAATCAAGATAGGTTGTACTCATAACTCATTAGAAATTGTTTCTTTTGCTTCTTTACTCATACTATTTACATTCTCTAACAAGAAGTATTTAGGCTTTATAGTTCTAACTGCCTCTACAAACTTTCGGAACAATCAACTCCTTGCTCAATTTAATCATTGTCTATTGGCTTTAGCTACAGATAGGTCTTGGCATGGGCTACCTCACATAACTATATCAGCATCGTATTTAGAGAAATCCAGATCATTCACATCTCCTATCTCTACAATATCCGGATGGTTTTTAAGAGCTATCTGTATAGCATACTTATCTATCTCAGAGGCTCGGTATTTCTCTATCGGTATTCATGCTCTAATTAGAGCCTCATATCCACAGGCTATCCCATCAAATAAAGATAATACTTTCATTAATCCCTTTCCATACAAATTAAATTATATGTTTATAGCTTCATGCCATACTTAAACTTTGAAATATCTATATTCATCTCCTTGCACTTCTCCCTTAACATTTGATTTCTCTCTATCATCCAATTAATACTAATGCTCCCTAATTTCATATACTCAATATGCTTTGCTTGTAACTTCTCATATCTTCATGGTCGCTTTGCTCTGAATCGTTCTCCTGCTGCGAGTGGATTTTTATGCCACCAATTTATATGGCAATTATAACACAATGCTTTTATGTTCTCTGGGTCACTTGATAATCTGTGGTCTGCTGCTTCATTTATTACATGACTTGCATGAATAGCTGTTTGCTTAGATGTCTTTCAACAATGCTGACATGTATATCTATCTCTTTTCTTCGCTATCAGTTTTGCTATCTCTACATTCTCATCATTGAGTTTCTTTTTGCTGATACTCTGTGATTTGGATTTTTTTCTCATTAAAAAAGAGAGCGATAGATAAATATGAGTATCTAAGGCTCTACTAATCTTGATATAGCTTATGTCTATTTAAGATATATATTCCGGCATATCAAATACAAGTCTTTTTATTCAAACAAAAAAAGAGAGCTTTTACACCCTCTTTTTCTTTTTTAATCGTTGATATTCTTCAACGAGCCATTTCAATGTATCATTGTCTAATGGTTTTTCTTCATCTTCCATCTCTGCAATGATGTCTTCTAAGTCTATCCATGCTTCATAGTAATCAATCTTCAAAGTCTTATACCACTTATCTTCTGCTAACTCCCACAAGTCATATATCTTTGATTTCAAAGATTGGTTATTCCAACGATAGACCATTTTGGGATATTCTCTCATATCCCTTTCAATTAACTCGGCTAGAGCATTTTGTAGGATTTTTTTCATTATTATATTGGTATAATATAAAACATACTCATATATTAAAGACCATCTTATACCACTATTATAGTGATTTCCTGCTGAAAGTCAAGGTGTATTTTGAGTAATGTTAGTTATGAATTACTGTTTCTAAAGATTTCATACTCCTCCTTCAATTTCTCTAGCCTATCATTCACTTCTTTAGCCTCTTGTAAATCTTCTATTCATCTTAACTTCCATTCTAGGTCTTCTATCATACCGATATATTCTTTTCTTATAGCATTTGCTTCTTCTCTATTGTATCTTATCCTTATCTCGTATTTATCACTATCATCTACCTTTTTGATTAGTGGAGTATGTGATTTAATATATGGATTCTTATTCACTTTTATCTTTTTAAAAAAGTGCTTTTTAGTCACATTTAACACGATTGCATCTTCTTTTGACCATCATTGGTATAATCTTTGATAAAATCTTGCTCTACTTGGCTTTGGTCATGCTACATTATTATACCATTCTAATTCAGCCTCAAATTTACGAGATTTAATTTTACCTGGTCTATATCTTACTTCATATTCTACAGGTTTAATAGCCTCTGCAAATTCTATTCATTTTTTCATCCTCTCATAAAAAGTAGATTTGCTGCACTTGGGTCATAGATATTTTTTATATAGCTCTGCCTTCTGGGAAGATTTCATTACTTTTTATGTCTTAAATTCCATCTAAAATAATATCTAAAATTACGATTGGCTTTTCATTCTAGTTCTTCATTGACTCTTTCTATACATCTCTCACATCGTAGTTTCCTTTCTTCTCTAACATGTCTTCCACAGCGACCACAATTATTCTTCACAGTCTTTTTTAGATTCTGCATGGTCTTTATCATCATCAGCTAAAACTTCTGCAATCTCATCTTCCTTATTCTCATCTTCAAATGGAATAGGAATAGTCTTGTCTGCATACTCAGGGAATGGTATTTCCAATTGTTTAGGCATAGGTATAAAGTTATGAAATAAATCTGATTACTCTCTCAATACTTTCTTGTCATCTTCTATTCGCTCTGCTATAGTCTTTCAGCATAGTTGTAATCATAATAGCCTTTCACATTCCTTTCTCCAACTCTCTGAATCTTCTCTAAACTGTTTAGCTGATTTGTAAAAGAACTCCTTTTCTTCTTTCAGCTTTTTATTTTCTTCTTCTAACTCATAACATCTCTCTACAATTCAGCTTAGCATATTCTGTGCTGTCTGAATATTCTCATCTATTTTTGTCATTCTCTCTATAGGTAAAATCTAAAAAGGTATTTTATAAGTCTGATTAGTCTATATTCGTTCTAGTAATAGATTTTTGATTTCTTCTACTGTATATTCTTTAGCTTCTAAACTTTCTCATACATTCTCTGAAGAATACTTAAATCGTACTTTTTCTTCTTCCCATCAGATTTCTATAAATCTTTCTAATCATAAATCAATTTTGTAGTTCTCTCCTTTATGAGAGATAATGTAGTCAGCCATTATATCGGCTATTCAAATAGTTTTCATAGGTATAATAAATTAAATTATAAAACTTATTTCTTTTTCATTCTTAATAATTTATTCTTAACTTTCTCATCTTTCAGCTCTTGTTCTAGTTCCTCTATTCTATTCCTTAAACTTATCCACTCCCTATCCTTGATTTCTTCTATCTTATCTAAATCATCTTTCAGATTTCTTATTTCTGCTCTTAAGAGTTTTGTGCTTTTCTCATACTCATCTAATCTTATATACCTTTCTCATTCATATTCATATATTTCGTGCATCTCCATAGGTAAATAATATAAAAGTCTGATTACTTCAAATAACTAATTAAATCATCAATAGGTGTATCTGATATTGATAAGTTCATAATTATACTATCAGCTTTTTCTTCCTTTGTTAAAGTCATAAATCATTTTAATATATTCTTATCATAGAATTTGCTTCGGTCTATCTTATCATTCTCTACTAACCATCAAATCCATCAAAATTTCTTACTACATATAAGGCTATCACTCCAAGCTATCTCTGTTTCTCAATCACAATCTACTCAATAGAAAAATCAATCATAATCATCATAACTCTTGTAAACTACTCAACTTCTTGGAGTTTCATACTCATTCAATAACTCTATAAGTTTTCCCATCTGTAAATAATTACTTAAATAAATCTGATTTATATTTAGGCATTCAGTTCTCAAACTGATTTTCATAATTCTTTCACATAAGTAATTCTGACTGTCATTTACTCCATATGTTTAATGCTAATTCATAAGCATCTAATCTATTTCTTAGTTCTATATTCTCCCTTTGTAATCTCTCTGCTTTTTCTTTCCAATACTTTCTTCATTCTAATTCAGATTTTTCTTTCATCTTTTTTAATAAATTAAGTTATAAAAGTCTGATTACTTTCTTCTTAACTCCCATTGTGGAGTAGTAGAAGCTAGTATTATTAAATCGTATTCTTCAGAGCTGAATACTCTTTTATTTTTAAGCTGCTTGTTTTCTTCTCTCAGCTTTTTACATTTAACATCTACCTCATGCTCTATTACAGCATCCATATCAAACAGTAGCCTACTATGTTCTACCTGCAGCTTTTTATACTCTTTCTCCAACCTATTATACTTTTCTTTCAGCTCTAAGTATTGCCTCGTATCCTCATCTGCTATTAACGAATAATCATACTTGCTCATCTCTATGTTTCCACATTAAATGCTAAAATTAACTAACCCAATAAAGTTCTATGTGTATCCATAATCAGAATAAAATAAGCGATATCCCAATTAGGATTAGTAGTTTTCTTATCATATCTTAATTATTAATAATAAATCTGCTCTTAACATAATTATAACATTTTTGTCATTTGATAATCCTTTGGGGACCGTAGAATTTTGTTCATCATTTCCATTTCTGATAACAATATTCAACTTGATACTCCCAACTATCATAATATTCCTGTGGTAGTTTATGCCACCTTGTATTCATCTGGCATAATCATATAGATTTAGAACTATCTCATCTTGCATTTATATCCCAATTCCCATTCTCACATTCTATCATTGTAACAAAGTCTATTCATCATAATTCATATGCTCTTTGAATTATGGCTTGTCTTTGGTCTTCAGAACTAAATCAGATGTGTTCTATTTGTACTGTGGATACTTCTTCCACTTGGTTATAATTAAAGTCATAATCAAGTGGTTTCATATCCATACTACCTATCATTGAGGCTAATAATATTCCCAACATTTTTCTATTACTCAGATAAATCATGCTCAACAAATTCTCCTAACTTCATATATGCTTCTTCTTCATGACTTGCTATAAATACCATCTCGTTATTCGCATATACTTCCCAATAATACCTATCTCAATCATCTGTCCTTATGATATAGTATCATCTTTCTCTCAACCTCTCTATTAGATTCTTGAAACTTTCATCTGCTAACATTTTGATTTGATTAAATGCTAAAATCTTTTCTTAGGGCTATTTTTACTACATTGATATACTCAACTATTTTCTTTGACTTATTGATTAGATTTTCGTAGGTAGCTTTCATAACAATGAGGTCTAATTCTCTGTTATAAAACTCATTATCACAGATTGCTTTTGCTGTAGCATCCGTGTACCTCTTTTTTCAATCTGAATCTTTCAGAGCTTTTAATTCTACCAACCTTAATCAATAATCTCTCTCATATTCTACCTGGTCTTCTGAATATTTGCTTTTTAATTCAACTACTTTATCATCTATCTCATCTTGCAGTTTCAAGAATTCAAACATATCTTGCTCATTGATTTGTAAACCTTTCAACTTAAAAGCCTCATATCTATCTAATAGGTCAGTTATTACATTTTCTTCGCTTGCCATTGTGATTATTTTTTAACAAATAAATTTCTTGGTAAGAATACTTGAAGCTCAAATCATTCCTGTGCAAATTGTTTACAATCTCCTGCTGTTAATATTATTTCCACATTAGTATGTAATTCACTTCAATCTTCTTGCTTTACTATTACCCTTGTTTCTGGGTTTAATACTTTCATCAAGTTATAATTGAAACCATAAGCATCTAATTTCCTGAATATGTGCTTATTATATCTTCTAACAAAAAACTCTCATCTTGTGTTCATCGCTCATAGCTTTCTTGTTTCTCCTTTGTCTTTTAGATAAAGATATATACTTTTGTCTTTTTGGTAGATTTGGTTTCCATTTTTGTCTTTTATTCCAATCATTTTATAAAAAAGTTAAGAGGTAAAAAATTATAAACTTGCTCGGTAGTCTGCTACCTCTTGTTTCATAGCTTTACTAATTCTGTATTTTGTGCTAATCGCTTGAATTAGACTATCACTTGTTTCATGTCCTTTTACCCAATCTTCATTTCATTTTAATTGCTCTAATTCATCTTTGTTAAACCAAGGCAAATTGTTTGGTGTAAATGGTCATTCTTTTGTGATGTCTTTTTCAGCTTTCTTCTCTGCTACCTTCTTTGTGTTTTCGGTAGTGTCTAAATCTAAAGAGTTATCTATAATTCAGAATGCTGTCATTTTAAGATACCTCTCCAAGTAGGTCATTAATCAGCCATACCTTTGGCTTGATACCGTTGCTTTTATATCAGGTAACTCACTTGCTCATTCAAATACCAAACTCTCTCAACTTTCTAGGTCATAAATCGTAAGAGTTCAATACATTCAGAATTCGTTTCTGATTAAATCAAATTTTGTAAGTAATTTGAATTCATCACATACCTTCTGCACAAGCATATTTACTTGTTCAGGTGTAAAATACTGATAGTGAGAATAATCATTCTCTCAATCTTTACTGACTTTAATTGTAGCAATTTTACTTTTAGCTTTTGCTAAGCTGTTAATAATGTTTTTCATCTTCGTATATTGTTAATATTGTAAATGTGGATAAGTTTCCAGACATCGGTCTGTTGTTATCTTTCTTTTGAAAATATTATCTCAAAACAATTTCATATATTCATCAAAATTCTTTAATCATATCCTTGTAATAAATACCTTGAATGTTGCTGTTTCTTCTATCGCATAAATTCTTGCTAACATCTTCTTTGTCATTTTGACTTTTAATTAGTAAGATAAATTACATCTCCATAAGTTTTCTCCTATCATCCATAAATCTTGTATGTGCAATTTCTTTTCATATTTCTGATAATGTTCATCAATAATCTTCATCATTCTTTCTAATGCATCTTCCTTTGAAAATGCCATAAAATCATAAGTTTCACAATACATTATTTTTCTGAATTATCGGATAAATTTTCATGATGCACACTTAACATCCTTGTTAACCTTTCTATCGCTTGTTCTTCTCATAATCATAACCAATATTCAATAGTGTTTACCTTTTGACCTGCCATTTTAAGTGTTCTCTGATTAAGAAAACTCCTATCTTGCCAACTTTGAGAATAAAAGAATTTCTCTAACTCTGTGATAGAATTCGCAGGTCTTATCTCCTTTATGTCAAATGTATTAATCGTTATTCATTCTAATTCTACCATCTTGTTATTCTCTACTGCTTTCTTAAAAGCCTCTCTCTTTTCTTCATCTAAAGGTAAAGCATCTCTATCTCAATTCCCATTGATATAAAAGACTAATGATATTGGCTTGTATTGTTTAATTTCTCCCATTTTTCTAAAAGCTTTGAATTAAATTTTTCTGATTCTTGTTATGCTGTTTGATTGTTTCGTTGTAAACTTCAGCATAGTTCAAATAAATCTTCATCGGACCTGAACATATTCATTTCCAAAATCAAATTTTCGCACTTGCTATCAAAATGTTTATCGCAAACTCCTCCCTAGTTTGTCAGATTTTTTCGCAAAACTCTCAATAATCTTTTCAAGTAAGAATTAATTTTCAATATTGCCTCTCTTTCTGTTTATCGTATGCTATTCATAACTCGTTACATTTATCCTTAATCAAAATGATTAGTTGGTTTATAAATTCATCTCAATATCCATTTTTAGGTTTATCAGAAATTTTAATTTCTGTTTTAACATCTTTAGATGTTAAAATATCTTCTTGTTCTATGTTATCTGTTTTATGTTCTATGTTATATGTTATATGTTCTATGTTGTTTTTTTTTGGTTTTGTTTCGCTTTTTTTTGGTTTTTCTTTCGCTTTTGTTTCGCTTTCGTTTTGCTTTTTTCATCTTCATCATCTTTTTCAGTTTTCTGAATTCTGCTTTGATATTTCTTTTCATTTATCAAGCATAGGTTTCATGCTCATAAACAATGCCTCAACAAATGGATTATCTGTTTTTTTATCTTTTCAATATATTCAATATTGAATTATTTTTCGGCAAAGTTCTAAGGCAAGTTGCCTATCTCATTTTTCTAATTCTGTAATTGAATCTGCATAGATTTTCAGAAAAGTAAATTTTTCTACTTCCATTGATTAAATAAAATGAAATAAAGCTTTTTTGTTTAATAAAAATTCAGGTTCTTGACAAACCTGAATCCATTCTATCAATCCAGATAGGTCAAGATATGTCCCGTTCTCTATCCATATCTTGATTTATCTAAACTGAGGCTATCAAAATTAGTGAGAACAGGAGGGGAATTTATCAAGCCTGTATATTAGACATAAGCTACTGTTGATTTAGCAGAACCTATAGATACAGTAAGCATATCAGTTAAATATGTTTTATTTTATGAAATAATACATATCTGATATACCTTTTACTTGATTAATTCATATATACAAAAATACTACTAAAAGTAAATAGATTTTTTTAGTTTCTTTAATTCTCCTTGATTATAATGTCCAATTATGTTCTCTTGCACTATAATACAAGAACATTTTACATTTTCTGAAAAATGTACTTAATATTAATTGATTAGGTCATATTGGTTTAGCAACCACCCATCATTCATATGATAGTAATACATCGTAATTTTAGGGTCTTTATGCCTCATTAATTGAGTGGTAGCTTGTTGAGATAGCCCACTATATACACACTTCATAGCGAACGAATGCCTCTCCATGTGTAATGATAATTTCTTATCTTTAGGGATTTTCCCATCAGCTTTTAATTTTTTTACATAATTGAGAAACAATAATCAAGCACTCCTTCATTGCATTCTTTTTCATTTATCCTTCTGCCCCATATAGAAAAATAGATACTCTATATTCTCATGTCATCTATATCTCTGCTTGACTACTTCCTCATACTGAAGCACTTTTGATTGTAACTTCTTAGAAAAGAATACATTCTCATATCTACCTCACTTAACTAATATTTTGAATTGCCTGTTTTGATTATAAAAATCTTCAAATTTGCATCTAACTATTTCATTTCTTCTTAATCAAGTTTCTCGTGGTATCTCAAACAATAATTGGTCCCTCAGAATAATATCCTGCCTATCACTATCGTTATATAGAATTGTTGCTTGTAGTAACAATTCATAATCCTCTTTTGACATTGGTTGCCTTACTTTCTCCTCCATCTTGGTTATTGGAATCTGTTCCCAATTAAAATTCAATCTTTTTCAAATTAATGCCAAATATTTAAAAAACATTCTGATAGAAATAACTATATTATATTGAGCATTATGAGTTGGATATTTTCAAATATTAGGTCAGTTCTCTATTTTAGATAATTTATATTTTGTTATGTAATTCAAAATATCTATCAACTGAATATCTTCAATTTGATAATCTTTTCATTTTATATCTCTTAGATATAAATCTAATTTTCTTAAAAAATAATATCTTAGTTTCCATATGCTATGATTGAGAATATTCCTCTCATAATCAGCATATTGTAATATGAGTTCATTCATTTTTAAAAAACATAAGCATATAAAATGTTTGATAGGTTCATAAGCTTATGTCAGATAGAATATATATATTTTTATAAAAAAGTCAAGATAATAAAAAAAGAGGATAATGTTGAAAATATGTATCTTATATATACATATAATAATATAACATAATCTTACAGCTATGGCATACATTGATGAAGAACATCGCCGTAATTGCACCTATCTAGGAGTGATTACGAAGCCCTGCCAACAATGTGGCAATCCTGTTGAGGTTTCTCCTCAAAATGCATCATGGATTTCAAATGTCACGAGTTTGACTAAGATGGAGTTTACATTGGTAGCACCATGTCATAGTTGTGGATGTATAAATTATTACATCCACTTCATGAATAAAACAGATTTGAAAAAATCTGAAGGTGTGCAAGAAGTTTAGCACTTCGGGGAGTATTTCTTCCCCTTTTTTAAAAAGAGAGATTTCTCTCTCTTACTTCTTTCTTCATCCTTTTCATCATTTCTTTCATCCACAAGGCATCTGTATATTAGTTAGAAGATAAATGCTATTTTATTTTATGCTGATAATATAACAGTATCACTAGCACTACACATAGAGTAAAGGTCAGGCTTACAGTCATCTGTTAAATTAAAATATATAAATCTGATTATAATCAGTAGTTTGATTTAGTGCTGTTGTAGTAGTCTGATACTTCCTGTGCTGTTCGTTCTTTGTCCTCTAGGATTACATTAGATAAGTTTCAATAGAAAGTATAATAAGTTGGCGTTTGTCAGATGTGTTGTGAAATATAAAAACTATTTCATGATGTTGGTGCTGTAGTATTCCAAGTTACTTGAGATTGTCAATTAACATATAGTGTCCAAACAGAATTATCGTAAGTCATAACAAAGTTTATCCATGTATTTAATGTCGGTGTATATCTATTACTTGTACTATATGACCTACTCATAATAATATCATTGTCATTTTCATATTGTCATAATCAGAATGTTTCTCATGCACCACTACCTCATATAGCTAATATTGCACCCCATGAAGTATTATGTCATTTTATATAAGCCCATACTGAAAATGTTTTTGCAACATCTCATTGTGGTATAATATTTACACTGTTGTTGTATAAGTAATTGCTCTGTGTAAACTCTGCAGATGTTACACCTCCAACTGTTGTATAATTTGTTGTTCAAGAAGATGTTAAACTTACATTATTTACAACATCAATAGCATCATTTTCTAATGGGAAGTATAGTAATGTATTAGCTCATGGTTGCCATCCACCTCATCCACTAGGTCGTACTTGCTTCTCTACCCCATTTACTCGTATTGTTGCTCTCTTTAGTTTGTATCACATATCTGTTAAGAAATGAAATAAATCTGGTTATACATTACCTCATTTAGTGAATGTTCAAGTTCAGCTGTTTGTGTAGAATACATCGTTTACTATATCATATAATCAAATTACTGAGTCTGCTATTCTATAACATGGTACAAAATCTCTAATCAAAGTTCAGCTTTCATATAATTTCAATCAATATAATTTCATATTACAATACTCTTGTACATTTCAGTTGTCTTCTTCTGCAAATATACATAAATTTCAAGATGGTGCGTTACTCACAGTTACATTAGCTGTTTGATTTCAATTAGAAATCACTCAATTCTTATATGTAATATTGAATTTTGGTCATAATCCTCAAAAAGCAACACTTGCTGGGTCAACATGATTTGTTCAGAATCAATAGAAACTCCTATTATTTACACTGTCCCATCAGAAATAATATGCTTGATTATTATAATACCTTCTCGCCCCTATAGGAGTTTGGTATTGGTTTACAAAAGAAACCCACTCATATGTGATGTCAAATT
>RHMF01000884.1_pt1 | contig 13431 bp, 14 predicted proteins | sample 5365151 | NCBI WGS metagenome assembly RHMF01 (sample SAMN10266501, study PRJNA497801) | feces metagenome | isolation source: feces | host: Bos taurus | place: China: Prairie of Fairy Mountain | collected 2017-08-14 | reverse complement strand
TATTAAAATTAAATACTTCTTTGAAAGCGGATTTAACAGTATCTATTAAGCTTATAATTGCATCGAGAATATTCCATATTGCTCCAGAGGTATTTTCTCCTCCGAACAAATCTTCTCGTCCGCCTTCTTCTTTCCATTTATCTAAAGATTCGTTTATTTTTGTAATAGGTGGTAAAAAAATATCAACTAATTTATTAGCTAATTTACTGAATACTTTAGTTGCGTCTTCATAACTACCTATTATTGTCTCAAAAGCTGATAACCATCCAGAACTTACAGCATCTTTTACAGCGTTTATAGCATCCGTTAATGTTCTGGCTTCTTGTGCTGCTTTTAATTGTTTTATACTAAATTTTTCAGTTTCTAACGAAGCTACTTTAGTAGCATCTCCTAATTCAGTATATTTTTCTATTTCAGCATCAATTTTCTTTTCATATTCTTCAATAGCAGTATCAGCAGTTATTGCTTTACCGGATTCTTCAGATAGTTGATTATTTAAATTAATTATCGGTTGTACAGCATTGCCATATTTTTTTAAAGTTTCAAGTAAAGCTTCTAATGTAAACCATTCATCTGAAAAAGCATCTGTAAAATTCTCAGCAGTAACTATATTACCTTTTTTAGTAACATATTCTATAACGCCATCAAATCTTTCAGCACTTTTTGTTAATGTGCCTAAATTTACAGCAGCTTCTAAAGCAGCTTCTTTAAATTCGATAGTATCCATATTTGCTGCTTGAATACTATACCAGTTTCTTGCTAATACATGGTCACTTACTTTTGATAATGCTTCAAAAGCCGATCGAGCTTCAATGGCATTTTTACCAGCAGATGCTGCCCAGTTAGCTATACCAACTGAGGCATTAAATGCTGTATCCATATCTTTACCTTTAGCTATAAACTTACTGATAGCACTTGTCATATCACTAAGTGAATATGAAGTTGCATCTGAATACCACATTAATTTCTGCATGTATTCGTCAGTTTTTTCACTAGCTTCAGCTTTAGACATTTTATTAGTTAATTGAGAAATAATAGTACCTGTATTTTTAGTTTGCTCTTCGAATTTAGCCCAACCAGAAGATATGTTATCTACAGATAATGACTCAACTAACTTTATACCAAAATCAACGACTCTATTTGTCAAATTTGATATTACTGATATTGCGACTACTTCCCATGCAGAGAAAGAGTTTGAAACTTTCTCTAATCCATAAGTAATCGGCGACATATCAACGGAATTGACTGATTTGTTTATGGAATTAGATACACCATTAAAATTCATTGATGCTTTTAATTTACTTATAGTCGACATGCTTTGTCTAGTATTCTTCTCAAAGTTACTATTATCAAATCGCATTTCGACTACACGTTCATCAACTAATGTACTCATTTCTTAGTCAACTCCTTCCAATTTTTATTTAGAATTGTTAAATATCTTTGTTGAATGGATTGGTCTATATACTCTCTTCCTTCAACCCATGTTCCAGAAGGAGTAGCATGACCAAACTCAATCAACAAAGCAATATTTATTCCATTTTGAATGTTTGTGTTTTTAAATATTATTGAAGTTTTTTTACCTTCATTTTTTATTTCATATGTCCAAGATTCGGCAGTTAAGCCAGTATCTTTTGGGGTATTTTCTTTTAGATCTCGTATACAATCTTCAGCAATTAATGATGCTTTATTGTTAACCTTTATAGTTTTTCTACTCTTTTTTATGTAATTATCGAAATTAGAAAAATCTCCATGATTTTTAATTGTTACGGGCATCTAAACACCTCCTTTATCCAGAAGTACCTAAGCTCTTCTTTCTTGCAGCATTTAAAGCAGCATTTCTAGACATAGTTTCTCGTTTACTATATTTTTTAGGTGGTTGATTCTTAATATTACAAATTCTTATTAATGTAAGCAACCTATTCAAATGCCATTTTTGACATTCAAATGGTATTTGTAATGCAACCATCCAATAATAAATTAATTCTGATGTAATTTGTTCAGAATTCTTTTTATAAGTTTTTTGTTCGTGTTCTGTAAACCACGTTGCAGTCATTGAATTTCCAATGTATTCGTTTATTTCTTTCATATTTTCTTTAGAAAGAAGTAAATAAACATTTTGGTCTACATTCTGAGTTATTGTCATGAATTTAATATAATCCACTGTTTCTTCATAAGTCTTTTGCTCATTTGAAATAAATGGTTTATGATATTTAGCTTCCCATTTGGAAACAGATACTAAAGAATGTTCTAAAGATAGTTTGGTATCTTTAATAATAATAAATTCTTTAGTTTTTCTATTATACTCTTCACGACCTTTTATTGTAATAGTAAGCATAATCGTTATTTATGCCCCCTAATATTTTCTTATTTATTTTCAATAGCATTATTATTTAATGCATCTTGTGGAACTATTGCATTAACAAATGCGGAAGCTGCTTCTTCACTAGTGGCTAATTCCATAAATAAAATAGAATAAGCAGGTGTTTGTGAAAATTCAGTGCTTAACTCATCAGACTTAATGAATCTTCTTCCATCTGGTGATTTTACGCCATAAGATTTAAGAATTAATTTCTTAAATATCTTTATTAAACTTGGCATATCTTTTGTTTTAACAATTGACTGTATTAAATTAGACATACCGCCATCTTCGCTTAACTCCATTTCTGTAATTTCTGCACTTGATAAATCGAAGTAGAAATCTTCCTCTCTTTCAGTTCCGTTATAATCATTATATTTAATAGTTTTTTTAATCATTTTTGTTTCTCCTTTTCCATTTTGAATTTATATAAGAGGTACTCTACAAATAAAAGCAAAGTACCTCTAATATTTTTAATTATTAAGCTAATAAAGCTACAATTTCATCAGGTAATAATAATGTTGCATTACCATCGAAATTAGGGATGATAGGTGTTGTTCCATCAGAGTATGTTTTTGCTGCAATTGTTGAAATAGTTGTAGAGTCTGTTGTTCCATATAGAACTGATTCTAATAACGCAAGTTTAGTCTTGTCGTTAAGTTTAACAGAATCTATTGTAACGATTGCAGTAGGTTTTCTATCCTTAACATTAACAGGTGTTGTAGAGAATTCCCAAGAGAATGTAATAGCCTCTGGTGAATCATTAACTGTTTCATAACTTCTTTCTGATGGTGAAGCTAAGCAGTTGTATACGATATGAATCTTATATCCTGCTTCAGAAGTTAAGTCATTACCAATCTTAGTTGAGTATGATAAACCGAATAATTTTCTAGTTTGTTGTCCAATTGCAATACCAACAAGATCATCTGCAATTGCTGCTGAACCATCACATTCAGCAAATTTATCAGGGTATGTATATGCTTCAATTGTACCTTTGAAATCTTCTGCAGAAATTAAGTTTAAGTACTTAATGTTATCTGCATATAAAGAAGATACTTCAGCACCTTCTGGTGATTCACTTACTGATGTTAAACCATTCCATTCAACACCATTACCATATTTGTTAGTACCTGTTTTTGTATCATCAATTGGGTATAAAACACCTTGTGAAACACCTGTTTCATAGAAATGTTCACCTGTTTTATCCCATTCTAATTTAGGGTTCTTATTTTCCATTTTTAGTTCTCCTTTTCATTTTTAAAATTAATGTCAAACATATAATGATATAAACCTTGTGTAGAAAATGATCTAACATATTTTGCATATTTCAAGTTCATTATTTTATCGACAATATTATTGTCTGGATTAGGTGATATTAAAGTTAATCGAAATTGATAATGCCTATCGTCCGATATCTCATCGGCTTTTTTATCATTAATGTCATTTAAATTATATACAATACATGGGTATTTCAATTTTAATGAAGAAGGTGGCTGAAAATACACTGAATCACAATGCATTATTTCCTCTTTCAACATTCTATCGAAAGTTAGTCTACTATTTATCATTGTATAGTCCTCCTAAATCAATAATTAATCTAGGATAATTTGGTTCTACAGATGTTACGGACCATTTTTTACCCATGTAAGTTGCATATTTAATATTGTGAAAATGTTCCATAGCAAAAACATCTGCAATAAAGCTTATTTGAATATTAACATTAATATTATCATTAGCTTGACCTGGATTTTCTGTTTTCTTAAAGTTTTTAATAACATCACCGTATACTGTTCGTTCTTCTATAAGATTTTCCCAGATACTAGGTTTTGTTTCAACTTCATCTATAGAATAACCTATTACACCATAATATTTTGCCATTTTGATTTTCACCCCAATATTTTATTATTCAGTAACTGGAGTTTCAGGTTCAGCAGCTACTTTTTCTTCAAAAGTAATTGCTCCGTATGGAGTTACCATAGCTCCTGAGCAACGAGTTTCAATTAAGTATTCATACTTATTATAATCAATATCGAAATCGTCGAACATTGATACAGCTCCACCCTTATCAGCACCTATATTGTAGTCAGTTAAGTTAACCATGATACCCATAATCTTATAAGTATCATTACCATCAACACGAGTTTGGTTATCGAAGCAAGGAACTGTGATAATGTCAGATACTCTTAAAGCAGTCTTTAACTTATCCATAGTATCATAGATAACTCTTTCATTTTTGTCTTCGATTAATAACATATTTGTTAATAACTCTTCTGTACAGAATAATGCTGGATTACCAGATCCCTTATAATCTTTACGTGCCTTAATGAATTGTCTAATGAAATGCTTAGCGAATTGGTATTCATCCATGCTTCCTCTAGTTAAATATTTAGAAACAACATATGTTGAGTCATCACCTAAAATAGGTCTAATATTTAATGGATTAATCTTAAATCTAGAAGCTGCAGATCTACCATCTCCAATTAAGATTGCTCTGGCAATTTCTTCATCTAATTTACCACGCATTTCTTGTTTAATGTATGCAACTACATCTAAGTCAGTAATATCAATAACGTCATCTCTATCTAACTTTTGTAGTTTATATACAGTTTGAGGAGAAGTAGAACGTCTTAAAGCAGCAATAACTTCTTCTTCCTTCTTATCACCTTTAATATAACCTCTAGCACGAGCTTCTTCACCTGTAATATCGAATGCTAACATTTTTACCTTAGAGAATGGTGTATGATGTACTTTAGACATTACTTTGTTAACCCAAACAGTATCATCCTTGATAGTTGCAGGCATTGAAGAAATTGCTTGTGCTTCTGGGAATAATACGTCAATATTATTAATACCATGTTGTAAACATAAGTTATTAATAGACTCTTTCATAGAGCCAATTCTCTTAGCATCTTCGATAGCAGTCTTGATGTCTGAGTGGCTTAAAGTTAAATTTGATTGTTCATTGTTATTTGTTTGTTCAAATGCATTTTGTTTCATTTCTTTATCCTCCTGGTCATCTTCTTCGTCATTTGAATTGTTGTTTTCCATTAATGCAGCGCCGATTAATGCGTCAACAACTAGTTTTTCTTCTTCATCAAATGAATCATAAACTTCTTTTATGGTTCTTTGCTTTTTAGAAGGTTGTTCTTTATCATCTTTTTTATCTTCTTTTGAATTATCTTCTGCAGATTTTTCATCTTCTTTATCTGCATGTTGTAATTCTCTTTCAACGTCTAATTCAATAGTTTCACTATTATTCCATAAAATTGCTTCATTATAATTAGTTTCACCATGAATCATTACGTTTTCGATTTTAGCACCTGGATTAGCACCAGCTAGTACTAAACTTACTTCTCTGATTGCACCGTGAATTACATCTCCACCATTTTGCTTAAGATTATTAGCATAAATAGAAAGAGACGAAATATCGCCATGCTTAACTAGTTCTTTGGCTAGTTGTCCTTGTTCTGTTTCGTTGAAAGAACCGTATGCAATCATACCTTCATCATTGTATTCTAATAATGCATGTCCTAACACATTATCAGCATCAACATGGTTGTGATTCCAAACAAGTGGAACTGTTAAACCATCACAATGTTTGAATGCATCTTTTCTAATAGTTCTACCATCGGAACATTTAATATCGAATCTAGTAGCCCAACCACTAAAATCATATGTTTTCTTTTCCATTTTGATTGTTTCCTCCATTATTAGTATTAGAAATAGTTACATTTCCTAAAGGAATTGTATTAGAAGATTCTTCACTATTAGAATTTAGATTTTTATTTCTTAATTCATCAGCTCTAGGATCATTAACAGGTGGTAATCCTATTACTTGTCTCATCTCATTAGAAGACATTATTTCGTTTCTTGTAAATTTGTCTGCCATTTCTGCTAGGTTTGAAATTGGAACAAGTTTAAAAGGATCTCTGAAATACATTATTGTCTGCTTTTGAGATCGGGCTGTTTTAGTTAAGAATTTTCTTTTTAATTCATCAACTATGGCTTGCGAAATTGGTTTAACGGTTCTGTCCAAATAATTTAGCATTGTTTTCTCATCTGCTGTACCATTTAATATCGCCTCAGTAATACCTAACTGGCTATATAGCATGCTCGTCAAATATGTAATTTGGTTCAATAAATTGTTATCAACAGATCTATTCAATTGTGTTATTTTTTCAGTACCGTCGGTATACGCAATACCATACTTGGAATTAGCTAATTGATCTTCGATGTCTTTACGACGCTTTTCTGCCTGATTTCTTCTTGTATCAGTTTTAACTATATATGGTAATTGGATAATAAGATCTAATTTTCCACTACCAGATTGTTCATCAATAGCATCTAATATATTTAACTTTCTAATAAGTCTTTGTAATGTTGAATTTGGCGAGTTCATAATTGCATATAATGGATTTTCAATTATAGCTACAGACTTTTTAGGAAGTAGTATTTCTTGTTTAAATCCCTTTCTGTCATTATAAACTTCAATTCTAACATCATCTGGATACCATTGCGTGATTTTACCTACACGCATAGTATTTATATCATAAGATGATATTGATGGATCGATATCAGTATCTATCGGAACTATTGCAATGCAACCTTCATCAAATAATGATTGCACAACATCTTGTATAAATGCTCGTGCCGTTTGATCTTTATTTGCTTCAAGTGTTAAACAGTTATTTAATCCTGATTCGATTACTTTTATATATCTATCTGACTCGTCAACCCTTACATGCTTAATATCAATAGCTGCAACATCGATTGCAATTCTATTGTATATGGCTGTTACTATAGAACGTTCATTATTTCTTGTAAAATACATTCTATCCGGTCTTTGAGTAGATGAATATCCTAAATTTACATAAGTAGGAGCTCTATAATTAGGCTCCTCTAATTGCTTAAATGCATTCCAAGCATGCATTAATCTATCTACAAAGCCCATTGATTATAGATCCTCCTTTAATGCGTTTTGATATCATATACATTTTTAGGTGTAGGTATATCATTTGCTAGTTTTTCCATTAATTTCTCAAGTTCTTGCTTTCTTGATGCTGAAGTAGATAAACTTCTAGCTTCCTCATATAAAGGAATCTTTTTATTCTTAGCATCTTGTGAGGCAAGCGTTTGAAATTGAAGTTCAAAAGAATATCCATCAGGAGTATTAAATACTGATTGAACTGATTTATGCTTTACTTTTCCTTGATTATATAAATCAAAGTAATTCTTGCATCTTATTTCAGAATATCCTTTGTCTTCAAATAATTGTTTAATTTTAAAGTAATTAGAAGTAAAGTCATTATTATTTGAAAGGGCTGTATATCTAACAGCGTCTTTAATTTTGGAGGCTTCTTCTAAACTTATAGATTTTTCTTCTGCATCAGTAAATATCTTTCTAGAAATAGATTCTTTAGTCTTTAATCTATGTTCCAAACCATATAATTTTGCAGTTGTATTATTAACTATCGACTGTAAATCACTAGTAATTTTAGGTTCTACTGAAGCAGCTTTATTATAAACATCATTAGCTAATTTATCAGCTTCTTTATGTTTCCCGCTATATCTTAGTTTACCTTCTGTCGTTAAGCTACCATCGGAATTTTGGAATCTGCGGATTCCCCAACGCTGACCTTTTATACCATGATGATATAGCTCATAAATTTTTAAGTAGTCCATTATTCAAAAGCCTCCTTATTTAATTTATATGCTATAAATGCATCCATCATAGCAGCAACGTTATCGATTTTTGCTTCGTAACGTTTTTTATATAATTTTCTGTTACCATTTGTATCTTCTAATGTTATACAATTACCCATAGCAAATTGCATAAGTTGTTCATCGAATAGTAACATTCTTTCTTCTGATAAATTCTTTAATTCTCCTAATGGAACAGATTCTGTTTTAGCACCTTGAATAACTTTTTCAATTCCAAAAGGACCGTTTTCAGATTGCCATCTTTCAACAAATTCTCTTGCATTATAAGGGTCGAATCCGAAGCATCTAACATCGTACTCTTTACTTTGTATATGTTCATCTAAGTCTTCATATACTTCCATCATATCTAAAATTGTTCCGTCTAAAACAATTAGAGAACCTTCTCGCATAAAATCCTCATATTTGCTACGCATGGCACCAGGTAATTTATTGAAAGTTATGGCACTTATATAGCTTCGTACTTTAATTCCAAAACTTCCGTCTTTTAATGGAAATAGAAATGTGAATGCGCAGAAGTCGTTTCCTTGAGATAGGTCAGCACCCATTGAACAAGCCATACCCCAATAATCTCTATGATTATGAGGAAGAGTTTCTTCATAAGTAAAGAAGTAAGTATAACCTTCCATAGGTATACCAAAACGTTTTGCTAAAATATCATTTCTTGTTGCAGGTGCTTTCTCAGCTCTCTCAACATCTAACTGATAAGTTTCATAAGAAACTGTTTTGCCAATGTTAGGATTTGCTTTTATCCACATTTCTGGCATAGCAACTTCATTAATGGAATCTAATTTGTAATACCATATAGACACATGAGGATTAATGTATTCACCTTTTAATATGTCCATTAATTCCATTTTGATTGTATCACCACTACCATTTCTTACAGTACCTTCTGAAGAAATAGCGACTATTAAATAGTCATCAACTTTAGATGCTCCCTGCTCAATTGCACCAACAACATCTTCTCTAACATCTCCAGAAAGCCATTCATCAATTGTTGCTACTTTACATCTAAGACCTTGTAGTTTATCAATTCTCATTGGTCTTATTTCTAATAAAGATCCTGTTAAGAAATTTTCAATTCCTTTTTTAGTAGATGCTAACTTTTGACGATTTGCTCTTGAACCAGTTGTATTTTGTAATGAGCCTTCAGTTAAGAACTTAAATAATGGTCCTCTAGATCGAACTATTGAAGTTCTTATAGGAGACATTATTTCTTCTGCCTGTTTCATTGTTGGAGCAGTAGTTATTTGATAAGTAGTATGCTTATCGATATTTAAAAAGTAACTTTGAAGACAGCTTCCATACATTGATTTAGCTGCTCCTCTGGCTACTATAAGATATTGTTTATTAATGAGTCTTTTTTTAATAGACCTCTTTTCATAGTGTCCTATACCACCATTTGGATCCGGTACATAAACACTTCGTTCTACAAAGTAGTACCATCCTAATATTTGTTCTGCCCATAATTTAAAAGAATCTAATAACTTTAAATCAGATCCATCTGTTAATGTCAATTCATTTTCGCAATAGGCAACAAATCCTTCAACTGCTTCATCGTCATAATATATACCAGGATTATCGATTAGTTGATCGATTCTTGTCATTTCCATAGCGATTTCATGATTAACAGGAATTTCGCCTCTTAATACAGAGTCTCTAAATTTCTTATAATAAATAGGCACTGCTGTATTCGAAAGTGTCATAATTATTACACCTACTCTTTATTATTTTTTAATGTATTAATCAAATAATCCGTAAGTTACTACTTTAACTAAATCAGAGGGCGATAATTCTAAATTTTTAGGATCAAAAATTCTTGATGCCTCATATATACTATATGTACGTTTTGAGTTATCATCTATATATGCTTTTACAATAGGATCTTTATATCCATAATTTTTAAAATTTTTCAAGTCGCCCCAAGCATCCATTTCAATACTTTCGTAGTTTTGCTTTACTTTTTTGAAATTATTAATAGCATCCTTAAAGTTTTTATTTTCAAATAATTTATGGTATTCTTTGTATACGTAATCATTATAATCTTTATTTATGAGTTTCATATTAGGGCTACCATCGTTTAAAGTATATTTTTTATCATAAAATTTGCCAGATGGTTGGGTATAATCGTCAACTAATGTGTCACCTGGACCTTCATTACTAACCCATTTTTCATATGTACTTTTTATAGGTTCGTAAGATTTTTCAAGTTCGGTTGTAGCTTTACTTAACTTATCAAATTTACCATATCTTATTCTGCCTTCTTCAGTAAGACTTCCATCTTCATTCTGATAACGTCTTATACCCCATTTTTGACCTTTTATACCGAAATGATATAATTCTATATCTGTTAAATCGCTATGCTTAATATTAATATTATCGATAGGTAAACTTAATACTGCTTCTGCATACTCTTTACCATATTTAGCTAAATCAGCTTGAGCTTTATGTTTACCTACAGTAGCACCTGTTAATGTACCTACAACACTACCGCCAAATGCTCCTAAAATAGTATTTCGCATAAATCTGTTAATTTTTCTATCAACAGGCATATCTTTATTATCAGCACTATTTTTATTTTTAATAAAATCAAGAACCGTTTTTCCACCACCAACTGTTGCTCCTGCTAGCATACCTGTTAGGAATCCTTTTTTAGCTCCTTGCTTTCTGCCATAATCAACATATTCACGACGATGATTTCTTCCCATTCTATCATAACGAGATGAATTATTTAACATTTCTTTGGATGCAAGGTCATCATAGTATCTTGCTTTTCCTTCTGCAGTTAATGTACCGTCAGGATTTTGGAATCTTCTTTCTCCCCATTTTTGACCTTTTATACCATAGTGGTATAGTTCTGAATTTGCTAAATCATTGCTATGCTTTAATGGTAGTACAGTTTTGTATTCATATCTATAGTGGCTAAAAGGTTCTTTTTTTGTTCCAGGAACGGTGCCTTCTAAATATTTACCTGTTTCAGGATCTCCAAATAATACCATACAGTAACTTTTTCCTTTTTCTACAAGGTCTTTAGTATATATGTTAATTTTTTCTTTTTCTAAGGCTTTAATAAATTTTTGGGATTGTTTCCTTAGTTTATTAGATTTGCGAATATGTTCTTTGGAAAGTTGTTTACCTTCGATTAGTGGTAAAACATATCCTAAGTAGGCATTTTCTTGAAATCGACCAATAGCGTCTGTGGCATCTTGAAGACGCTTTTTACCTTCTGGAGTAAGTGTGCCATCTTTGTTCTGATAACGTCTTATACCCCATTTTTGACCTTTTATACCATAGTGGTATAATTCATTTCCATTTTGAAGTTTTTGCATGTTATGCTTTACCGGTGCAGGTAAAAGAAGTGTTGATGCGGTTTTAGTAGCAGCTTTCTTTCTTGTCTTTTTAGCAGCAGGAGAATTCTTCGTATCTTTATCTGGAAATAAACTTATTATCCCTTTTGCTAAAACTAATGCTGAACCACCTAATGCAACAACAGCACCCGCTGTCTGTAACATTTCTTTAGCTTTTTCACTACCAGATTTAACATATTTTGTATCGCCGGTTAATCTGCCATATTCATCTTCTAATTTTAATCTGTTGATTCTTTCACGTAATTCTGAATCAGTTATGTTACTATAATTTTTCTTTATAATTTTTCCATTGCCTGTTGGCATTTGTTTAGCAACATCATTTAATAGCTGTGAAGTTGCTTTAACTGCTTGCTCAGAACTTACTTTACCTTCATTAAGTTTTCTTTGTATATTTTCTTCAGAAGAAGCTCTTTTAGTCATATCTACTACTTCAGCATCTGATAAATCATGAATGTTTCCTTTATATCTCACTTCATTACCATTTGCATCTCTATAATATACTCCTTTAGGACCTTTTCCTTCAGGATATGCATACAATTGAGGTGTTTCACCCTTATCTTTGGCTTCGTAGTACCCAACATTGTATCTTCTTCGACCTTCTTCAGTAAGACTTCCATCTTCATTCTGATAACGTCTTATACCCCATTTTTGACCTTTAATTCCCCAATGATATAATTCGCGAACTTGTAAGTAATCCATTAGTACCCTCCTCTCTGAGTATATAGTCTATACTCCAATTCTTTTATTTGATTATTAATAGCTTCTAAAACTGATGAACTTATTGGTGGATCAAATAATAATTTTACTTTTAAATAAACGTAAGATTTAACATTACTTATTAATAAATCATCTTCTGTAAATGATGACCATGTATCAGAACTATCTGTTATTGCAAAACCATTCTCGTTAGGACAAACTCCCATTTGTGCTAAATTGGCAAATACAGAATTTATATGTATAGTTAAATCTGTATCAAATGGTGTATACTCCATTGGCATTCCTAACAGCTTTTTTATAGAATCTAAAATACTATTGTTGTTTTCCACTAATTATCACCAGCTTTCTTCCAAGGACATGTATCATTCTCATGTCGCTCGATTATTTTATTATTTATTTTATCTGTACCATAATGTATGGCATTATGTGTAGAATGTGATACACAAATTAAATATTCTGGATTTAATAAGTTATCACTACTATTTAAAATATCATCTTGACTTAATGGGTTCATATGATGTATATACACTTTATCAAATATAGGATTATCGTCTATTCCTAAATCACATCCATTATCTCGTAATATTACAAAATCTCTAACTTTTTTCCACTCAGGTGACCTATAAAACTTTTGATTTAAATATCTATCAAATCCGAATGTATCAGTACCAACTTGACCATCTAATCTAAGATACTCAAATCGTTCTTCAAATGTTGATAAATTTTTTAATTCTGAATATCTTCTAATCATTATTATCGTCACCTACTTTTTGTCCACTATAAATACCAAATGCTGCTAATGCCTCTGCGTATAACGATGCACTTGTAGATTGTTGTTCTAAATTATCAATCTTAGCTTGTAATAATTTATTCTCAGTTATTAACTTTTCGCGTTCAAGCTGTTCTCTAGTAGTTGCAAGCTTTAAAAAATGAACAGTTTCTTGTGATGATGCTGTTCCATTTCGCATCCTTTGCTCTACTAAGTCCATTGCTAAGGATATCATTTGAGTCTCTCTTGCCTCTGGTGTTAAAGCCGGTCTCATTGGCTGAAGTTCATCAGAGTTTGAGACTAGTACTTTTCTCTTTGGCATGATTTATCAAATCCTTTCACTAATCTTTTTATTACTTCTACAAACCTTTATAACTTATTGGAACTAGTAAAATATAAATGTGTACTCTGGGGAAGGAGAAACAACAAGGAATATGAATAAAGTATACTTTACTAGTTCTAATAAATTATAAAAATTTTCCCCCGCAGAATTTTTTAAG
>RHMF01004486.1_pt1 | contig 13437 bp, 7 predicted proteins | sample 5365151 | NCBI WGS metagenome assembly RHMF01 (sample SAMN10266501, study PRJNA497801) | feces metagenome | isolation source: feces | host: Bos taurus | place: China: Prairie of Fairy Mountain | collected 2017-08-14 | reverse complement strand
CCAAAGCAGAGAAAGAGAATGCAGCCAAACAAACTACTAAAAACAATAATCTCTTCATATTTTCACTAATTTTACACCTATGAAAAAAAAATATCACGCTTATGAAAAAAGTTTTTCAAGCCTGTGAAAAAAGTTTTACGTACCTATGATAAAACTTAATCACTGGTGTGAAGATATTCATTTTCTTCTATGCCAATCTCACCGTTCCACTGAAGATACCAGTTGGCAGGTTCGTACAGATCCTTAGCAATAAAGGATTTCATTTCATCCACCTTGGCTGCTCCACGACGTGCATACACACGGTCGGCAAGATAAGCAGGTTCACCACGTCGCAATGCCACACGCATCAGGTCATAGTAACGGTGACCCTCGAAAGCAAACTCCAATGCCTCTTCATCGACAATCAAGTCCTCAACCTTTTCAATCTGATAAGCCAGACGTGCATCAGGTGTAAGCGTAGAGTCATCGGGGAATACATAGTATTCATTGTATTCAGTCCAGCCAGAACCTTTAGAGTGGATACCCATCGTATTCTCTGTGGTCATCTCAACAGCCGTGCGCAATACATACTGGTTGTTGGGGAAGTTGAACTGACTAACCCAAGCCGAGTCTGCTGCCGTAGTGCAATAGGGAAGCACCTCAGAGGCAATAACACTATTGTTGACACCCTTGCTCAATATCTGGAAAGCAAAGCGCGGATAGCCTGCACGATTGAGTGCCTCGGCCATACGCAGATATACCATCGTACGACGATAGAGGTGTACGTTGCGCGAAGAATACTTGTCGTTGACTCTTACGGTTACACGCATACCATCTTGCTCATAATAGCGAGTATCCATAAAAGTACTATTCAGACGCAAGTCACCACGATCCATGCCTTCGAGAGTAGCAGGGGCATAGATAACATCAGAGGAGTTGGTCAGGTGACAATAGACCTGTGATGCTGACAAATCTGCCAGACTCTGCGAATAGGTGATAGAGGGTCTATTGTTGTTGTTCTGCGTAGGATTAAAATAATCATTCAGACGACTATACTGGTTCTCCGAAGGAATAGAGTCACCAGGAAACATCGTGATAAGCTCTGAGGTAGAGCTATACACCTCACCTGAGCCCGAAGAGAAGAAGCTTTTAGCACGCCAATTAATCTCATCGCGAGACCACTGAATCAACGATGTTGTCAGCGGATAACCTACATTCACACCATTGCGTGTATTCAAGTAATTGTAGTAACACAAAGCTGCCTGTTTATAGTTGCTTATAGTTGCCTGCCCAGAGGTTCAGGTCGCCAAGCAATACATACATCGGGAAGTAGAAGAGGCGCGAATCGGTGTTTCTGATAGTTCCATAGCCAGGAACCTCAATTGTTTCCAATCCCTGAAGGTCATTGATGAAATAATCGCAGATCTGTTCGATACCATACTTAGGATAGTCGCGCTCGGCCTCCTCTTGCGTAAGGATAGGATCAGTCACGAAGGGTACTTCACCATAGTTGAGGGCAAGCTGCAAGTAGGTCCACGCACGATAGGCCTTGATTACAGCATACTCCTTGCGGAAAACATATTCATTGCGATTGTTCTTCATGTCAATGTCAACATTGGCCAAGAAGTAGTTGCAGTTGTTGATGACCGCATAGTAGTCGCGAGGAGAGTTATAGGCATTCTCATCGCTGACATTAAACATGGCAATCTCTAAGAGGTCCGAAGAGGTGACATCGGTCACATCTGCCAAGTCGCCACGAAGTTCACCCAACAGGATGGTTCTGTCAGAAAGACTCTGCAGTTTATACAACACACCTATCACCGAGTAGAGCGTGTCGGAAGGAGAGTCCAACTTATTGTCAGAGAAGTGCGAGGACTCCGTATCCAGGAAATCCTGACAACCCGACATCGAGGGCACAAGAATCAGTGCAGAGAGCAGCAAGGCAGCATAGCGCTTGCAGCATCCGGTGAGTATATCGATTGTTCGTTTCATACTTATATATAAGGATAGGATTAGAGATTAATTTTTATACCTGTAACAATACTGCGGCTCTGCGAGAGCTGACCAAGGTCGATACCCTGACCAATGACATTGGACGTGGCCGCAAACTCGGGATCACTGCCCAGATAATTGGTGAGTGTAAACACATTGTTGGCCTGTACCCAGAACTGGAAACCTTGAATGAAGGTGGAGTTGATGGGTAGGTTATAGCTGAGTGTAGCAGACTTCAGACGCAAGTAGCTGCCATCCTCAATCCAGCGGTCGCTGAAACGGGCATTGCCCATAGGATCCTGGAAGGTCGCGCGAGGCATAGTGGTCTGCTGTCCCTCGGCCTGCCAACGATGCAGCATCGCAGTAGTCTGGTTCATGAAACGGTTACCGCCCTCAAGCTGGCTACGCATATAGTTGTATACATCGTTGCCCAGGCTGTAGTTAAAGTTAACATCCAAACGGAAGCGCTTGTAGCTCATCGCGCTAAACAGGTTACCATAGATATCTGGATTGGGGTCGCCGATGACTACCATATCCTTAGCATCAATGACGTCATCCTTGTGATTATCCTTGAAGATGACATCGCCAGCGCCAAAGGGCTTCTTGTCAACACCATTCTCGGCCAAGATATAGAGGCCCGACTCGGCAGCCTCCTCGCTCGTAGCAAAGACTCCCTCGGTCTCATATCCATAAAAGAGGTTGGCAGCCTGCCCTACCTGGGTACGGATGGTTGCGCCATAGAGTTGTGTATCCATAACGGTCTTGTTGTCGGCCAGGCGAGTAATCTCATTCTTGTAGTGGCCGGCACTTACGCCCACTTCCCACTGGAAGTTCTTGGTGGCGATGAGCTTGCCCACTACAGATGCGTCGAAGCCTCTGTTGCTGAGTGCACCGCCGTTACTCCAGTTATACTCCAAGCCCGAGAGGAATCCTAGAGACTGGAAGGTGAGCAGATTGTCGGTGTTGCTGATAAATCCGTTCAAACGGAGCGAGAGGCGATTCTTCAGCAGATTGGTCTCCAAGCCCACATTGAAGCGACGGGTAATCTCAGCCTGCAACTCTGAATTACCGATATTATCGAAGGCGATACCTGAGATACTGTTCATAAACTTGAATGCACGGAAGTAGCTACGAGCAGCATAGTAGTCGATATCATCGTTTCCGCTAACATCGTATCCTGCTGAGATACGCAGATAGTCGATAGGCTCTACACCTGCCATCCACGATTCATTGCTTACTACCCAAGCACCCTGAGCGCCGTAGAACATGGTCCAAGGAGCACCGAATGCCTTGATGCTGTTGATGGCATCCTTTCCAAAGCGCGAAGAGGTCTCGGCAGTAGCATTGAGCTGGAGGTAGTAGCGCTGGAGATAGTTGTACTCACCCTGTGCATACCAAGCCCATGAGTTCCACTTATCATCAGAACCGCCATTGTTGGCATTGAACTCATAAATGGAGTCTTGTCATTACCGGTGTTGTAACCCACCTGTGTATTGAGCGAGTAGCTCTCCATCTGTACACGGGCACCACCAAACACATGCCAGTCATGTGCGCCATAGCGATTGCTCCAGTCGAGACGTGTGTCAGAGAACATGGAACCTTGATGCGAAGCCAATGCACGGGTTTCATTATCACGATAGGCGCTCACACTGGCCACATAGTAGCTGGGCACGCCATTCATCGGGATGTAATAGTTCTCCGATGTGTTCACCAAGTTATAGGAGAAGTGCTCGCTCAAAGCCAAGTGGTCGCTGAACTGATACTTGGGAGTTACTGAGATGTTCAGCATCGAATTCTCATAGAAAGCATTACCATAGTCATTGACTGCAATCGGATTGGCCAGTTTGTAGTTATAATTGTTGTACTTAGACAAGGCCTCATCGAGGTAGCTCTCATCGTTCACATCAATAAAACTGTTGGAGAGCACACCATCGGAATAGGTATAGGGACTGAGCATAGGGCTCTTCACATAGGCCAGGAAGCCAGGCGCGGTAGAGGTGCCTTCGCTATAGTCAAGTGTAGCGCCATCGTTGCGCAAGTTGCGCGACAACTTGGCAAAAGAGATGTCGAAGCGGGCATCAAACTTGTCAGTAAACTCAATATCGGTATTGAATCGGATATTGATACGGTCCATGTCATTACCCACCAGTGTACTCTGCTTGTCCACATAGCCCAAAGAGAGATTATAATTGGCCACATCGTCACCACCGCTAACGTTGATATTGTAGTTCTGACTAATAGCCGTGCGATATACATACTGCTTCCAATCCGTATTGTTGTGATACTGGGGATAGTAATAATAGGAAGGATTCTCATTGAGGAACTTGAAGTCCTTGATGGTCGTGTTGGTCGTAGACAAGAGGTCTGAAGCATAGCTTTTATACTGCGTAGCATCCATCATATCTATAAACTTAGGCTCCAAGGTAATGCCTGAGGAAACACTGGCGGTAATGCGTGTAGCCATAGTCTTGTTGCGACGTGTGTCAATCAAGATTACGCCATTGGCACCCTTGGCACCATAGAGCGCTGTACCATTACGTAGCACGGTCACCTTCTCAATATCGTTCGGATTGATATTCGACAGGATATTATTGTAGAAACCCTGATGAAGCATCTGACGATTGTACTGCTGGTCTACAATAACACCATCAATAACAATCAGCGGCTGGGCATTCACATTGAGTGAGTTGAGACCATTCATGAACATGACACTACCGATTCCAGCAGTACCACTGCGTGAGATGGTGTGAACGGCTGCACCAGCCTGTTTCTGAATCTCCTCTTCGATAGAGACTGCATCCGAATAGTCGAAATCACGAACAGCCTGTATGCCCAACATATTGTTGCGCTCGATATACTCGTCGGCAAAAGTCTCCGGATAGAGGTAGGAATTCTTCACCTGCTCACCCTCGACTATACCCACCAAGATGCCATTCATATTGGGAGCCGAGATATACAGCTGACTTACACTGAGGGGAATATTCAGTGTGTAGGTTCCGTCAGGTTCTGTGAATGTACTGTAACCATCCAGTGCAGCAGCGCTAACCAGCACACCTGACATAGGCTGATGGGTAGCTCCATTAAAGACTACACCTTTTACGACGCGAGTCGGCACTTGCTTTCCAGCCTTCAGGACTGCAATATCTGCCGATTGCTGTCCGTTGCTTGCATCTTGCGCCAAAGCGGGAGCCGACATCAGCAAGCAAGCAGACAAACTATATATTATATAATTCTTCATATCGTGTGAATTAAAATGCAACGTTATTCTTACTCTCCTTCAACTTCATCCACATGCGGCTTGAATATGATACAATCCAAATGCATCGTATTAGAATACTGTGTAGTCTGGTTACGACTCACCTGGCTCAAGATCTGCAGATTCACTACAGGCTCGGCCAATCCGTATGCAGAGGTTGGGAACACCACCTTGGAGCCTACCAAAAGAGTATCTACACTACCCGATGTAGACTCTACAGCGTTCAAACGCTTTGTCTGAGTCTTTCCGTCAAGATTATTGAAGTTCAAGATACCGCGAATACGGTTGGGCAAACGATCCTCATCCGTAGCATACGTATTATAAGCCTCTACGGGTGCTGTCACTATATAGATATCATAGGGGATGTTTGACAAGGTGCCAGGAATAGAGAATGTCACCTTCGGAGCAGGGAACTTATCGGGGTCTTCGGATGTATTCTTAGGAATAACATCCACATAGGCATTGCCCGACAACTTATTGTAGAAGGCATTGTCCATTGGGACGGTGCGGATAGTAAGCGGAGTTTCACACTCCAACAGGCTCTTCTGATTGATTAAGTTCTCAGCCTCCACCTTGATGGTTTGCAAGAAGGTCTTCGACTTGTCAATGTTGAATGTCTCGGCCTTACGTACATGGCCGTTGCTACATACAATATCTTCTGTTCCATCAAACACGCCACCTGCTTCAAACGGTTTGTAGTAGATACCCTTAGGCTCAGCATCCAACAACAAGCGCATCAAGGCAGTGGGGGCAATGGTAGACAAAGCGGAGTCCTGGAATGCTACATCAGGATTATCAGTCCTATTGAAGAAGGCACCCATCAGGATTGACATCTTGGCATTGTTCTCTTGCAAAGAGTCGGCAGCTGCCAAGGACTTGTCATATACGAAATATTCGCGATATTCATTATACAAATCAGCCCAAACCTTATTGGTAGGAGCGAGCATCCAGTAGGTACTGTCCTCGGAGTTGATATATCCATACTGACTGAGGAAGCTGTTGCGGAGTACCACTACTGAATCAAGGTATACGGTCTCACCATCGACAATACCGCCAGCCACACTCTGATTGGGGTCAAAGTCATATACGCTGTAGCTATTGATAAAGTTGTAAACGCTATCCAATTCTGAGTCAAGTCCCAAATACTCGAACACATTGGGGGAATAGTCTACCTTACCGTTCAGTGTGTAGAGCACACCATTACTATGCAGTTCGTTAGAAACGCCAAAGGCTTTGCCGCCAATACTGGTCTGAGTAAGCACTTGGTACTTTCCATTCATCATGGAGATGGAGTCATTGGTCATTGACGACACCGACTTACGATATAGCGCAATGTGATTGTGCACAAACTGCGTAATCACTCTATTGTCATTGGTCTTTACTCCCTGATTCTTCTGCAGAGTATAGTTCTCAATCAAGCTATCGGCCTCTGCAAGTGAAAGATAATCGTTCGTAGGTGCAAATACCGAATAGGTCTGGCTACCATTAAGCACGATATCATATTCACAAGCATCTATCACCTTGGCAAAGTTGCTCAGTTCGCTACGCGAAGAAATCTCCTCCCACAACGTATTGCCACCGGCTGCTTCCTGAGAATAGTGCTGTTCCCAAGTATCTGTACAGCTAGTGCCAAGCAACAAGAGCAATGCAGCCCCTATACCATATATATATCTATTGTTCATAATCATTCTGTTTCTATAGTTCCTCATTCGATTACAACATATCCTCCATAGCGCCCTCGTCGGTCACACCGTATACACTCTTGGGCACCAGTTCGATATAGTCGAGCATAAACTCATTGTCATTACCCTTCTTTGAAGATACGCTGCGTACACGCAAGAAGTGATCCTCGTTCGGGTCGATGTGTACCGTACACAACACACGGCGGAAGGTACGAAGCTGTGTAGCAAAGACTACACGGTTGGTTGTACCCATATCGAAGCGATAGCCACCGGCAGCACCACGATAATAGCCCTTGTTCTTCAAGGCCTTCTGGTCGGCAGCCAGGTTCTGAGCCGACATCGTGGTATAGTTGGCCACCCAGTCGGCACCCAAAATAGATGGGTCGTCCAAGGTCTTTGTCATATCCAAAGGAATACCTTGGGGTTCGTTGTCAAAGTATACCTGAGCAATACCACGAGTAGGCTCGGCAGCATAGCCCAAGCGAATCTGCCACTCGCCTTCATAAGGTACAGGAGGAAGTTTGAAGGTAATGTCGTAGTTACCGAACATATTCATCTCATCACCTTCGTAGCTATCGTAGAAGCTATGAGGGCGACGATAAACGAAGAGTCCGTTCACCTTCACGTTCTTCAGATATCCATCGGGGAAGTAGTAGTTACGTCCATACTTACCTGTTTCATCATATTCAGGGTCGTTCACAGTGGGGTCGGTACCGTTCTGGCGGATGTTCATTGTCATCAACTCAGGGAATATGGTAGCCATGTCCATACGAATGCGGCAATTGTGTACCACGTCGCGTGTTGTCTCTGAGAATGCAAGCAAATCATCCACATAGAAGTAGCGTCCGTTGATGGCAGCATTGGCATACTCATTCTCCACGGTCTGGCTAATCATAGCTCCCTTGATCTGGTACTCATCGTCGTAACGGCGGTTGATGTATCGCTCACCCAAAGCACTACCACCCCCATACTTCAATACAGTCAGTTTCTCCACTCTTATCATGGTGTGAGGCAACAATGTCTCATACCAGTCGATAGGATTCATGATGGTAGTCTGGATACCAATGTCATTACGAGGAGTCAGCAAGTTCCAACCAATCACATCACGGTCGAGAATATGATAAGCAACCAAGCGGTTGAGCGGATTCTTACGATGAGTAAGTGCCACAGAGTCCATGCTATAATAGCTCTCTCCCTGGTCACCATATACAGCGCCATAGATTTCGGCAGCCTTAGCATAGAGGTCCTGCCAAGTCTCAATACCATATTTCTCCTTCAGCACCTTATCAGTAGGAACAAAGGCGGTGAATCCTTGCTTCTTCTCATCGGGAGCAGTAGCAGTCTCACGGTTTACGTGAGAAGTATACTTCACGCGCTCATAGTCCTTGGGGTTGTAGCTGGGATCACGATAGGCATACAACGAGTCGATAATCTTGGTTCTGCTCAATGCTTCCGTAAAGATGGATATGGTAGGATTCTCCATCAAAATATCGGGAAGCATGCGGCTACTGCTCTTCAGCACACCGCTTACTGGATGTACGATACCATTCTCTACCTCTTCATCCTGTGTGGCAAAGAGAATGTGAGCCGAGCGGTTGAGATACACCACTGCATTCCTATTGCTGTCAACGCCGTGAGTGATTTCAATGTAGCAACGGTTCATATTGGCTGTGGTCAGTGTACCATCGGCCATGTCAGCCACCTCGTAAATATTCTTTACCAAGTGAGTGCGTGCAATCGTATCACAGTCCTCATCGGTCAGCTCATCAATGGAGCTAAGTCCTCTCTCGTTCAGATATGCCTTGAACGCATCATTATGAGGAGCAAAGCAGGTATAATGGCCATATACAGACAAAGGCTCGAACAGTTCGGCTCGCTTAAGAATAGCTGTGAAGTCGCTAAACTGTTCGCGCGACTCGAGATACTCACTCATCATCTCGCCTGTGAAAGTATAGTAGTTCGATGTGTCTACATCATTGCAACTGTAAAAGATGCCCGAAGCCAATATAAACTGCAGCAACAATAAAGCGATATTTTTTTCTTTACGTTTCATAGTATTTCGTTTATATCATTGATTACTTATTTCGTCATTGTATTTTCGTATGAACCTTCATCCTCGGTCGGATAGGCAGGATTCTGCTTGAGGTAAGGATTCACCTGAAGCTCCTCCTTATTGTACGGCCAATACAAACCATCCATACGTGAGAGTTTACTCTGCACCACACTGGCGTTGTCAGAGCCCTTACGAGTTACTTGTGCTATCAGATAGCTGGTACTGTTTTCGCGTTCGGCACGACGCACGAGGTCAAACCATCGCTTGCCTTCGAACATCAGTTCACGGTTACGCTCGTCAAGTACAAGATTGGTCATCTGTGTTTTGCTGCTGAAATCACCGTATGATATTCCACCCTCAGTAGAGGCAAAGCTTGAGCGATTGTTGACAACACTGACAATCTCAAAAGCCCCACGAAGCAGCGAATCACGCACTGCAGCTGCATTATCAGTCGTGTCATTCTCGTCAATCAGCTGCACCATTGCCTCGGCCTTCATCAGCATTACATCGGTCAAGCGATACACAATCCAGTTAGCATAGCAGTTGTCTTTTGTATACTTACTACCGTAGGTTGCAGTAGGAGTAGATGCCGAAGCATTCACATTACTACTGTTCGAAGCATACTTATTGATACCATAGGTAGTACCTGTCGACTGCATATTCTCATAATAGCGACTATCATACTTGTGGGCATACACATTCGGTCTATCCAGAGTCATGTCTGTTGTGATAAACTCTGCAGGTTTCACGATACCGGGATATGTCTCTTGGTTACCATAGTAATAGCTTACAGCACCATTGGAGGGCATCGTCTCTTCTGAGGAGTAGTTGAGTTCGAAGATGCTCTCACGACTGTTTCCCGAACCGAATATTGAGGTATATGCACTGCCATAATAGCTACTCTGTCTGTCAGATATCAGCGGATATCCGCCAATCATCTGGTCTTCTACACTGGCATTACCAGCCAGCTTGTCGAGCACCTTCTGATAATCTGCAGTTTTGGCATCAATCACGAGATTGGCATAACGGACAGCAGCTTCATAATTCTGGTTCCACAGATGCAAGTCGCACAAGAGAGCATGTATAGCATCCTGTGTGACACGGCCAGTCTGATAATTCTGCTTATTGGCCGGGTACTTCTTCACAGCATAGGGCTTGACAGCCTCCAGATTTGTAATCAGCGAGTCGAGCACATCATAGAATGGGGTTGCAGGCAACGCCATCTCCTGTGTATCTTCAATGAAGGGCTCTGTCACATAAGGTACATCACGGAATGCACGAATCAGGTAGAAGTAGCAGAGGGCACGAATTGTCGATACCTCGGCAATTGTTGCATCCAGTTCGCTCTTTGTAAAGGTGGGATCCTTCTCGGCCACGCCTGGTGCATAGTACAATACCGTGTTACATGTATTGATAATACTATAGAAGTCCCAATTGGTGAATGTATTGTCCGACTTGATGTTCTCCTTGAACACATTCTCCAGACTCTCATTACCACTAATATTGGTACCACCTATTATATTATCGGAACGGAACTCACCCCAAGCCATCATACGCTCCACCACTTCTTGAGACTGCAGTGAGGCATAACAGCCAGCCACGATGTTCTCCACATCGCTCTTCTCATTCCAGAAGTTTTCCAAAATAATCTCGTTCAAAGGTTCCAAATCAAGGAAATCACCACATGAAGTAAAAGTGAATCCCATGCAACCTATCAGTCCTATAATCAATTTTCTTTTCATAGTCTTCATTTTAGAAATCAACTGACAAACCTAATGTAAACGACTTTGCACGTGGTGTCTGTCCACCATCCGATGCAACGCCATAGCCACCATAACCCACTTCAGGGTCTACACCTTTATAACGTGTCAGGCAGAAGAGGTTGTTGGCACTCATATAGCATCTAATGCCACGCAAGCCGAGACTCTTGACCCAATCTCTGTTCAGCTCGTACGACAACTGTATATAGTTGAGACGGAGGAACGAGCCATCCTCCACGAAGCGGTCGCTAATCAAGGTGTTGTAGTTAGAACCGGCACCAAACATTGCGCGAGGGATAGAGGTGTTGTCACCCTCCTTACGCCAACGGTGGTTCACCGCCTTGCTCTGATTGTCATTACCAATCATCGCCTCGGCATCCAAGCGTGCAAGGTTGAGAATCTTGTTTCCTACACGATAATTGAACTGTGTATTCAGTCTCCACTTGGCATACTTGAGATTAAATCCAAATCCACCCGTCAACTTCGGCAATGAGCTACCCAAATAGACGATATCCAATGCGTTGATGTTACCGTCGTGGTTGACGTCCTCATAGATGGCATCACCACCCTTGAACTCATAAGGCAGTGTGGTACCCTCATTAGAGTAGTTATACATCATCTGAAGGGGCAATCCATCCTCATCGTACACCATGCTACCATCGGCATTGAGAACAATAGGGGCTGTCTTGCCATCGGCAAGGAACTCTGCACGTTCATCGTGCGACATGTCAGCTACAGTCTCATAATTGTATTGGTATACGCCCTTATAGCGGAAGCCGTAGATAGCTCCGAACGGATTACCTATCTGCACGCGCTGCAGCACCTCGCGATTGCCATAGTTAAAGTCACTGTTCAGCGATTTCAGCACGGTGGGGTCCATCTCCAGAATCTCATTGTAGTTGTTACCGAATGCCAAGTTGAAGTCAAATCCAAACTTGCCTCTCTTCACCACCTCACGGGTATCGATATTCAATTCCCAACCCGTATTGCGCATTGACCCCACGTTCTTCACCGGCAATGTCTTGTAACCTGTACTTGAGGGGATTCTCACATTGGGCATCAACATATCCTCGGTCTTGGAGTTATACCAGTCCAATGTCACATTCAGCTTATCCTCGAAGAAACCGATATCCATACCCACATCGTAGGTCGAAACCTTCTCCCAACGAAGGTCAGAGAGACGAATATTGAGCGGCGACATACTGCTCATATCCAAGTAACGGTTACCTACACCATATTTACTTTCATAGAGGTAATCAGCATTAGGCGCATTGCCCACACGTCCCCAACTAGGACGGATTGAGAGCATAGAGAGCCAGTCCTTGGTAGGCTCCATCCACTCCTCATCAATGACGTTCCAACGCAACGATACAGCAGGGAACACACCCCAACGTTTGCCAGGACCAAACTTGGTACTACCGTCAACACGTACCGAGAAGTCAAACATATACTTACTCTTATAAGCGTAGTGCGTAGAGAAAGTATAATACAACGAACGCCAACGGCCATAGCCTGTAGACTGGTCAGTAATCACACCTCCAGCATTAGGGCTTGTAATACCACCTGTAGGCAATCCGTGGCTTGAAATTGACTGCTCGACTGACCAGTGGTCATCTCCATACGTCCCATCGCCATCAATGAATGGTTAGGGTTATTGAAATGAGGTATCAACGTCAGCGTTTGCTTCGTATTGAGAGCCACACTCTTGCTGCTTGCTGCATATGCTGAGTTTACACCTGCATTCCATGCCACCGTTTTCAGTTCGCTCGGATAGAATTGGTCAACATAGTCATTGAAGAGGTTCATGTAGAAACGTCCATCCCAATTCAGCTGCCATGACTCGTCATCAAGACCCAACAGACGGTACTTGATCTGCAACTCTGGCATGATGTCATAGGTCTTCTGATTGCTGATAGCCATATGGGCACTGGCCACAGGATTCACATAGGTTTTTTGGTCATCATTAAACTCAGATGAGCCCGACTGCAACATGGTATAATAACGATCTGTATTAACACCTGTAATAGGATCTTGCTCATAGATACTCATATTAGGCATCTTCTTATAGGCCAATGACAACAGATTGTCATAGTTCTTGTCGTTCTTCGTATAGGTGAGCGAGAAGTTGGTGGCGATAGAGATACGCTGGCTCACAAAGTAGTCGAGAGCCACACGTGTAGAGAATCGGCTCAGGTGCTGCTTGATCACGCTACCCGTCTCATTATCGAAACCTCCAGAGATACGGAAACTGGCTTTCTCACCACCACCCGATACGGAGACGTGGTGATTCTGACGTAAACCAACCTGCGTTACCGCCTTTGCCCAATCGGTATTATTGTTGTACTGCTCATATTCTGAGAAGTTCTTGTCGTAGTTGAGCTCACGAATATTGGCAGCTGCGTCACTCTGTGTGGGATTGAAGTATGACTCCTTCAAAAGCATGGTGTAGTCGTCACCATCGAGCAATTGATAGCCTTGAGGCTGGTAGGTACCAGTCATACGCATCGTATAGGCCAACTGCGGCTTACCCTGCTTACCGCGCTTGGTGGTCAACTCAATCACACCATTGGCACCTTGCGAACCATAGATGGCCGTAGCAGCCGCATCCTTCAGTACGGTGATGCTCTCGATATCCTCGGGATTGATGTTGAGCAATTGGGCAAATTGCTCGTCATTGGCCGACTGCACGTCGAAGTCCGACATATCCACATTCCA
>RHMF01000883.1_pt1 | contig 13446 bp, 21 predicted proteins | sample 5365151 | NCBI WGS metagenome assembly RHMF01 (sample SAMN10266501, study PRJNA497801) | feces metagenome | isolation source: feces | host: Bos taurus | place: China: Prairie of Fairy Mountain | collected 2017-08-14 | reverse complement strand
CGCACGAAAAGGCCCTTTTCCGGGCCTTTCGTGATCGCATAATAAAACCGTCTGCCGGGATGCCAAACACCGACAGACGGCCCATCAGGAAAGTATTAGAACGCATCTGCTATTTTAAGCAAATCGCGCGTCAATGAATGTGAACTGTGCAAAGTCTGCGGACAACTCAGCACCTGAGGTTATCGTTTCTCCAGACTGGTTTGTGATTGTTGCTCTTGTGGTTGTTCCGATTGTGGTTATGTCAAGTTCGCATTTATATTTTGTTTGTGTGTTTTCATCCATCATGAAGCCATCAAGATAGATGTAATTGTTTTTGGGGGCATTTGCTGCCAGGATGGTACCCCTGAAAATTGTGCCCTCATTGGAAATTGGGGATGATAGTGTTCCGGCACCTGACAGAAACAGCCCCTTGACAAGTCCATAGGACAACTGCTCAATCTCAAAATGCGCCGTATTGGTGAAATTGGTCAATTCCCATGTGTTGACAATGTCTGCCATATAACTGGCCGATGCGCTGCCTGTAATGGCCAAACTGTCAACGTAGTCCTTCGTGGCGAGGTCGCTTCCGCTTGCAGGTGCGACCGCGCTTACTTTTCCAGTAAATGTTGCGTTTCCTGACGCGTCAACCGAAAAGGCATTCAGCTTTGACTTTTCTGTCGGAAGCATGACGCCGGCTGCAGAGTTCGTTGCTGCAGGAATGACAGCGCTGTCCTGTGACGTAGCGGAGATCGTACCGTCAGCATACTGTTTCCTATCAAATGCCAGGGTCACGTTAGAGGATCCGGCCGTCACGCCGTTTACGCCGGATAACATGCCTGCGTCCATAATGGCTGCGTTTTCCAGAGCGGACGCCCGACCCTTCAGGCTGGAAATATCTGATTCCGCAGTCGACATTTTGCCTTCAAGCGTGTCAATGTCCGATTCTGCGTCTGTCAGTCTTTCATTGATTCCATCAATGGACGATTCAAGAGCAGTCACACGTCCGTCAAGTTCATCGACGGCTTCCTGAACATCCTGTGTTTTTTCGACGACCCAGTCCAGATTTAATTCATGAAAGTCCGTATAAGGGTATTTGTTGAAGAATTTCTTCTCTGCCATTGTTTTATCTCCTTAATATACCATGATGCAGAAGCGCATGATGAAGTCCGCCGTAATGACCGCGTACAGATCCCAGTCTTCAGCGGCTGCATCATAAGATTCCAGAAGCTGGGACAGGCTGGTCACGCCGATATTGCCGTGATAATGCGCTGTCCGGTTGATCTTATGTCCGTAAACGGTCGCGCCCTGGTCGGCGACGGTCCCGGTGTCGGTCGTGTTGTGCGTATCCGTTCCGGTCGTTGCCAGCGTATCCGTGCCGGTACGCTTCAGCGTATCCGTTCCGGTATAGGCCGTCGTATCTGTCCCGGTCGTTGCGACGGTATCCGTTCCGGTATTCGTGATCGTGTCCGTGCCGGTATGCGTCGTCGTATCGGTCCCAGTATGCGTGTCCTGCTGCTTCGGTGAATATGTCGAAGAATCGTATCCGCTGACCTTCGTTTCGTCGGTCAGGTTCCGCGTCTCTCCGTCCGTCAGATTTCGCGTTTCCTGCTGTGTCAGATTCTTCGTGTCCAGGACCTGAAGATTCTTCGTATTCTGGTCCTGAAGATTCTTCGTCTGCTGGTCCGTCAGGTCCTTCGTCGCCTGCTCCTGAAGATTCGCCGTCCTGACATCGGTTCCGGCCAGGTTGCGCGTCTGCGTGTTGCCCTGGGTATCCGTCCCGGAGTGCGCGATCTCTTCGGATTCGGTATAATCCTTATTCTCCAGCGGATTAAATTCAGCCGCGTATGTCCAGGCGTCCGCCCATTTCTGCCACTTTTCAAGGGAAGCTTCCGACCAGAAGCCGATCGCTTCCTTCATTACTTCGGGATCTGAATAAAGGACCTCGAACGGTGCGGCCTGCATGATGATGTTGTTGATCAGGACATCCTCGTCTACGCTTTCCGGAAGGACAAGCTCGGCGAAAAGGTCGTCGTTATTGCGCTTCAGATAATTATAAAATGACAGTATTGTCATCGTAGACGATGCCATTTTCCTGCCCCCCTTCCGTCCTTAATTCCGCGCGGAGATCAGTTCCGAACATTCTGTTCGCCTTCGCGAAGCAGTCGTTCAGCGTTTCGACCCAGACTGTCACGCGCGCGATCGCTTCCGTCTGCTTCGACCTGGCTTCATAATCGACCAGACGCTCCTGCTTCTGATAAGGAACGGTCGGAATGCCGACCTCATTGTCGAAAGCGTTCAGGATCGTCTGCATGTCCCGGAGCTGCTGGTCCGTGATATAGTTGTTCTTCAGGTTTTCGATCCCGAATTCCTGGAAAGGCGCTGCCTTGTCGGTACGGTCGTCCGTCAGCTTCTGGTCGTAAATGACGGCAGGCTGTCCGGAGTTGACCTTGTCGAGGATCTTCTTCAGCGTTTCAGCCGCTGCCATGTTGCGCGCTCCGAGGATCTTCGCGAAACGCGTATTGATGATCGACATATCAATAGAAAGTGACAGATCTGCCAGTTTTCGGGCATAAAAGTCGATAATGTCCCCGATTCCCAGAAGGTCAGGCGACAGCCGGATCAGAGCGATGTCTTCCCCGATCTTCAGGTCCTTCGATTCCGCGCCAGGGAAATAGGGATTCGTGATCAGGAAATTCGTCGGCTGATAATACACATCATGACCGTAAAGCGTTCCGGGCTGGAAGATCAATCCAAGATCCGGATCCTGGAAGATCCCGACGAATCCAAGCATATAAAGCCACCAGGAAAAAATGCCGCGCCTGTCTCCGTCCCATTCTTCCGGAAGATTCAATTTGATCGCGTAGGACGCGCGCTGGAAAAGCGCGCGCGCCCAATACGCGAATGTCTGATTATTATAGGACTTCTGCGTCGACGGCTCATAAAATCCGGCCGTCAGGTTGATGTCCGTATAGGAGAACGGAGTGTTCATTGTTTATTCCTTATGCTGCATAAACCATTGTTTCAGCGTCAGCACTCTCGGCGTAGAACGTTAACCACTCAGTACCATCAGAGAAGGTAGCGGAATATCCTTCGCTGTTAGAAAGCCCGACGAGGAATGTCCTTGTCATTCCGAAGCCAGTTTCAAGTGCATTATTCTGTGCGATGATTTGCTGATTAATATGGGCAACCAAATCATTATATGACGCATATAATGTTGCTCCTGCCGGCAACACTTCGCTCATTTCCACGATATACGCTCCAGCAGACGCAATACCCTGCTCTGCTTTATTCAATTTTTCGGCGGTAATGACGTCGCCGGTTTCCCATACAGTAGGTGTGTATGCCATTTTCTTCTTTCTCCTTTCTTAAAAGAAGGCGGCGCCGGAGCGCCGCCGGAAAAGTGATCAGTCGCCTGCTTCGGCCGTGCCGACGATCGCTTCGCCGACCTTGTTGGAAGCTTCAGCCGGATCGGCCATGTAGAACAGGATCGCGTTCTCGGTCGGATCGCAGATGATGTTACGGGACATCGACCACCACATATTGTAGTAGTGCTTCCTGGCTTCGATCGGAGTGGCGTCCGCTTCGTCGAGCTGATAGTCGACGACCAAGGCATCCTCGTCGAACAGAAGGCCGACGACGTAGTCGAGGTCGACCGTGCTGCCTGCGATCTGTCCGCCCTGGGTAGAATCATAGACGGCCGGAGTGACATAGACGGCGGATCTGGCTTCTTCGTCGTAGTTGGACTGCCAGAAGTCGACGGCCTCGAAGTTCTCGATCCGGAGATATTCCGGGTTGAAGATCGAAGGAAGGACCTGCGCCTGTGCGTCGACGAAAAGCGGATTATACAGGAGCGCGTGCTGCTTTTCCTTCGGGGTATGACGAAGGATGTGCAGCGTTTCGCTGGATCCGGTCTCCGCGTTGGCGACGGATTTCGTGATATCGTAATGATACAGGCAGGACCTTTCCGTCAGACGGTCGGAATACTTCTTGAATTCGGCTACGAAGAACTTCAGGAAGCTTTCGAGATAGGTGCTGCGAAGCTGCGCGGAAGTGTAGTTCGTACCGAACTTCGTATTATAGGCCGCGGTCAGGTTGACCTTCTGCGCGGAGTTGCCGATGTCGAAGGTTTCGCCGATCTTCTGGACGACGGCCATGCGGTTGAAGGCTTCCTTCGAAGATTCGATGTCGTTCGCCTTCTCGGTCATGATGCCGCTGACAAAATAACCGAAGTCTTCCTCGGAACGGAAGGCCTGCTTCAGCTGGTTGCGGTAAACGGTCGTAGAAGTCTGCCAGACGTCGGATCCGGAGAAGTTCATCTCCAGCGCCTGCGGCTGGTTCTGTACCCACATGGACTTAGTCGATTCGTGACCGGAAGTCGAATCAGCTGCGTTAGTCTTACCCTGGAAAAGGTTTTCAGGGTATGCCTGCGTATTCCAGTCGCCGGCCGGAAGGTTGTTCCGCGCGAAGAAGCTGATCTTCCGCATGCGGTGCGAATAGGCGTCCGTGTCCATGGCCTGGATAGACGCAAGCTTCGCCTTGTACGGACGGACCGCGATCAGAGTGCGGCCGAGGACAAGGGAAAGCGCGTTGATGACGTTCTCGAAGCCGGAGCGAAGAAGCGTCTCGCCGGCGGAAACGAAGGTCGAAGTGTCGACGACCGCAAGGTCGGACTGACCGGTCGCTTCAGCGACGAGCGCATTCATGACGGCATAGACGTCTTTCTGCGTAAGTCTGTTAATGACTGCCATAATAGATCTCCTTTATTACATGAATTTCTGCGCGATCTCCTGGAGGATCTCCTGCTCGGATCTCTCCGGGATCTTCTGCGGTTCAGGACGCGCCTGTCTGGAAAGCTTCGCCTGAAGCTCGCGGATCTGCGCTTCCAGTTCCTTTATCTTGTCAGCATCTTCGGAAGGCTCCGCGCCGGACCCCTGATCTTCTGCGGCCGGTCTGGTCGTCTGCTCCGGTTCTTCCTTGACAGGAGCCGCCGCCGGTTCCGCTGGCGTTTCTTCCTTCGGTGTCTGCTGATCAGTTTCCAAAGATAACAGTTCTTTGATGTCCGCCGGCTTATATCCCTGTTTGGCCAGCGCCAGAATGTCTGCAAACTTCATTTTCTCATTCTCCTGATGTTTGATATATGGGGCCGGGTTGATAGCTGGTCAGGCTGCCCGGATGCGAATTCAGCGCATGCGACCGTCGGGCGATCCCGGCCCCTTCGGATCTCTCCTACAATATATTGTAGGAAAGAAAATCCCTCCTGTCAATATGTTGTGTCATTCGTAGAAAAAGCCGCCATTCAGGAAGCCGTTTATTTCTGACATTTCTTCCGCATGTCCCGGAATGGACAGGGAAGCATTCGCGCATTTCACATATCCGGACAGTGTGTTGATCTGCTTCATTTCACAGAGCGGACGCCCGAACTCCGCCTGGTCTTCGTCGATCGGATCGAAATAAGTTGCGTATGCATACCAGTTCGCAGCCAGATCCGGAACAGGACCGGAAACTCCGCCGCCGATCTGTGAAGCCTGCGGTATGGCGTTCTGTGCCGCGCTCATGATCGAGCTGGCCGCACCTGCGTAATTTTCTGAAATAATGGAAGATACAGCGCCGGCTATACCGGACGCGATTCCGCCAAGATTCGAAACGCCGCCGCCTGCTCTCATGTCGGCCGCAATATTCGCATTGTATACGCCGATCATCTTCGGCCCGGAAGATCCTAAAGCATAATAAAGACGCAGCGTCACCGTGCCAGTAACAATGTCGGCCATAATATCAATGCTGACCTGCCGGCCTGCACCGAACATATAAGCGCCGTCAATCTGGATCAGACCGAATGGCGGAATATATAGGCTATAACTTGCGAAAGGCGGAGCATATAGCCATTTACCGCGCGCGCCTGCGTCTGCTCTCGCAGGAAACGTGACGGCCGTTCCTAAAATCTGCGCGGATATTGATCCGGAAACGGATCCGACGCTTCGCTGTACGGTCCAGTTTCCGATATGTACTTCGCTGACAGTCGTCAGCATGCTGGAAATGGCCGAATAATTGATCGGAAGCCATTTCAACAGCGTAACGGATTCCATGATACTATTAAGTCCGCCGACAAGCGCCTGACTGACTTCCATTCCGAGCCAGCCTTCCAGCGTGAGCGTTCCGCCGCCTGTTGCCTGAAGCCCTGGGAACAGAAGGCTGCAAAGGCCGCTGAACTGCGACGGCGTCATGACGTAATAATTCTGGCCGTGTGCGCCGATCGTTCCGAAGACGATACATCCGGAAGAAAACGTTGTCGTGAACAGCCCCGGATTCGTGATCTGGACGCGCTGCGTGTCCGGGACAGTCTTCGCCGGATATATGCCGTCTATGACGTCATAATTCTGATCAGACGCGGCGCGTGATACTAAAGTCGTATAATTGCCGATCGCGTTCTTGAACGTGGCCATCACGTCAAGTTCGCATTCGACGCGGAAAAGATCGTTCGTCTCCAGGACGATGTCGCGGATGTAATAATAATTCCCGAATGCGGAACAGTAGTTCCATGTCAGGACCGGAGACGTCAGAAGGAAGGACGGCTTCATGACTGAAGTCCCTTCCTTCAGAACGACCGTCTTCGACGTGCCGCCGGTCGGCTGCTTCGTACTGTTCCGGCGTTTGGAGAAGTTCCCATAAAATACAGCGGTCATAAGTTCGTCGCTCCTGTATAATCAATGAAGGTCTTAAGCTTTCCGGATGCCTCGAACTTCGGGACATGGTCCGCGATCCGGAACATCTCCACGCTGGATAATTCAGCGCCCATCTCGATTCCGAAGCCGAGGCCTATGTCCAAGGAGACATGGCCTGGCTTCCATAGAATGGATCCGGCAGGACCGAGCGCCGGCGTCGTCTTCTCGCGGCATTTCTCCCAGATCGCACCCGAATAGGTATTGCAGCCGGTTATCTTCGCGATGAAGCCGGAGCAGTCGAAGCCGATCTTCCCTCTGGAATAGTTGAAGATCTTTTTCTTCTGCGCTGCCGTGTATCTCTTGAAATAGTCCGGCTCCGCCGCCCAGAGCGATTCCATGACGGCATCCGTCAGGACCTGGCCTTTCGCGCCATAGAAATAAGCGTATGCGTCCTTATTGACGTGCATTCGCTCCGCTTCCTTAATGACTTCATACCACATTTTCATCTTTCGTCTCCCCCTTTCTGATCGAATGGAAGCTTCTGCAGCTCGTCGGCCTTCGTCAGATCGGACGCGATGCGGTACACGTTCAGAAGGATCGTGTATAGCATGGCGACGGCCGTCACGGAAAGAGCATGCAGCCACTCTATCTCCTGCAGCGTCGCGCCGATCGTAAGATAAGCAAGGAATGCTTCCGCGCCGGTCTTGACCGTCCGGACCAGGACGTCCAGGATCCAGCGCTTCCAGAGATACCCCTTGTATTCCTTCAGCGTTTCGTCATTCATGTTTCTTCCACCTCGTAATTATGCTGACAAGATTCCAGATCAGAAGCGTGATGAATACCCCCGAAAAGAATCCCATGAGAATGGACGGCACGTCAAAGAACATGACGGCGCCGGCTTCCCCCCAGTCAAGAAATACTCTCCAAGCGTTCATTATCCCATCCTCATTTCACGAATTGCATCATTGACGGCCGTCATTTGTGTTTCAAGGCGCGTCACTCTGTCCGGAAGGCCTGTGATCCGGTCAAGCGAATTCTCCAGCTGCTTTATCCGAAGCTCCAGGACAGCCGTCTGTCTTGCGTTCAGGATCGCGTTCGTAGCGATGTTTATTAAAATGGCAGATGCCGCGCCGATAATCGCGGCGATAACAGTCGGATCCATAACATGCAAATAAAGAAGGCGAAGGCCTTCTATCTCCTTCGCCTTCATTTTATTAAATTGTAAAGGACGTGTCAACGATTATTCGTCCAGCTTGTCCTGGACCTTCATCATAAGGCCCTTCGCCTGGTCTTCCGTCAGCGGCGCCCATGCGTGATTATAATACTTCTCCGGATCGTTCTTGTCCTGGTACGACGGCCAGCTGATGAAGTCGCCGTTCTTTCCGCTGACGACCTTCATGCCGTAAACGGAAACGCCGTTCAGGATCATGTCGAAGAAAACTACTCCGCGCGTCCCTTCCTTCGCCCTGGTGATCACGACGTCACTGATCTCAAGCGTCCGTCTTTCCGTCTTTGCTTCCGCGCTCTTTTTGCTCTGCATTTCTTTGTTCTCCTTTTCTATATTCGCCGGCTTCACCGGTCGTTTCCTTTATGAACTCAGCGCCGCACATAGGACAGAAATACCAGTCATCATGCGCTTCGCATCCACATCGTCCGCATGTGTAGGAGAACATACTGTCGGCCGTTTCTCCATGATACCATGCGTCCATTCTTGCCTTGATGTCAGATCTGGCAACGTCATGAAGATCATCGCATATCGTCCTTCCGTATTTATAAACATCTTCCTTTGTGACGAAGTCATACTTCATATACAATTTATTCAGTCCGCTATATACGGACCAGGAAAGCATGTCGTCCCTTACGTTTGCGTTTTCGATGAATTCGCTGTAAAGCATAGTTCTTCCCTCCTGGATTCCCTTCCTGATATTATCATGCAGCATATAAGAAACAGCGTGATCATTCCTTCGCCTTCAGCCGGACCTCGACGTCAAAGCCAAGCGCTTCGGCGATCTGGATGTACCGCTCGTTGATCTGCTTCCGCTGGATCGCGCGGATGATGTTTGGAGGTGGCACGTTGATCTCGCGTGCCACTTCTTCCCATGTCCGACCGGAAAGATTCTTGCCAGCCCGGATCAGTTTCTCCATGTCAGTTATCAGCATCGGTTCTCCTTTCGCCCCTCGAACAAAATTCGTCCTCTTTTATCCACATGTCGAGTTCTCTGCACCATCTACCGTTATTATTCGCACAATCTTTGCACCGCACAACCTTGACATAATCTGCTGTCTGATACTCTTTCCAAGCATCGCAAACGATGGTCGCTTTTGCGAGAAGTAATGCATATCGGTGTCTTCCCACCACATCGGCGGTCGGTGCATTCTCAATAATTGACATCGCATCGTTCCAAGTTGGAACGGGAGCAAAGTCGCTATTGTTTGAGGGTCGCACAAAATCACAGAACTCTTTCATCAGCAAGTCTGCATCAATGTATCTGGGCATCGTCTTCTCCTTCCCTGAACAGAAGACGGTCGAACGTTTTGTTCAGCTTCTTCTGGACTTCGGCTGCTTCCAGTTCGTTGACCCTGCAAAGGCCGGTAAAAAGATAATCAAAAATATGCGATTTCGTCAGATCCGAAATGTCCGTCGCAGCTTTACACTTTTCAAACAGACCGTCGAAGATCTTTTTCACGTCTTCCGATGAAATAAGCACGTCCCTCATTTGTCTTCTCCTTCCCTGGCTTTCTTCTCCAGATACCATGTCATTACAAGATAAAATGCTGCCGTGATGATCACGCTGGCGACCAGCCAGATCAGTCTTTCCGTTCCGCTCATTTCCTTCGTCTCCTTTCGCCGCGGATGTATTCTTTTCGCCGGGATGTCCCCCGACACTCTGTATATTATCGTATTTGTATAATGTTGTCAAGCGATAATATCAAATATTTTTGAAGAACTTTCTGAAGTTGATGATCACGTCATACATCGTATATGTCTTGAAATACAGAAGGCCCTCGGAGAAGGTCTGCTTCAGTTCGAAATGCCATTCCCGGAAGAAATGCCTGACGTCTGCGTCCGTGTTAAGGTCGTAGCTTCCCATGAGAGGATCTCCGCGCGAAGCACAGCAATACCATAAGGGGCCGTTCTGATAGATATACCATTCATATTTGCGATACAGGATCTTTATCATGCAGCGGTATCCCTTCAGGTTGATCTTCCGGATCATGGTCATGTCCTGGTATGCGAAGCCTTCTCCGAGCGCCGCGTCATGCCAGCGCGTCCCCTGGAGAGCCACCAGCGCCGGCATACTTTCCTCTTTTTCCCGGAAGTCGTTTCCCATGCGGATATTATGAAGAAGCATTCCGCGCGTCTGATAGTATTCGTGTCCCTGTATGGCCATATAGGACGCGTCGTCCGCTATCTCCAGCTCCTGAAAGATCGGGCAGTTGACATTCGTCGGATTCGCCAGGCAGATCAGCTTTAACGGCGGCCGTCCCCGATGCTCGCGGTCACGCGATACCGTCATATACAGATCCAGCAGCTGCTTCCCTTCTTCCTTGTCGACGCGCTCCCAGTTCTGCGGGATGAATTCATCGAAGATCAGATAGTCGCAGTCCGAAAGATCGAAGCCTTTGACCTTTGATACCGCGTTCAGCGCGACGATGTATCCGATCGGATCCAGGACCGGCTGATTCTGTTCGTCGCATTCCCAGAAGCCGCCGATATATCCCTTGTAGAGGCCGAAGGCTCGGATCCGCGTCCCCTTGTCCCGGTTTATGGCCTTGAACGGACTGAAGTCCGCGCCGTATTGGCTGACCTTCGTCCCGATCTTCCCGGAGCCGGAAAGGATCAGCTTCACGTCCTCGATCGTCCGCTTCAGGAAGATGAAGCGGCTTCCTGTCTCCAGCATGTAGGAAAGCGTCGAATATGTCTTTCCTGTGTTACGGCCGGACCAGATGAAATACGCCCAGCAGTCCGGAAAGTCCCTGATGTCGTTCTTAATGTCGTAATAATACTTCTCATTCGCCATAAGTCTGTACCTCGATGTCCTTACGTCCAAATACGTCGAAAAAGCGGTCTATACCGGGCATTCCGATCTCATAGTCGCATTCATGCAGATCGACCGAATTGCCGTATTCAAGGCCGTTTTCGTCGATGTAAACGGCGTTTCTGTAAAGATAGTAATGCGTGAGCTTCCCTGTCACGGATCCGGGAAAGATGAATCCGTCGCGGAAGTTGTGTAAGTCATCTTTCAGGCATTCCGCGCCGGTCTTCGGCACGCCGGCGACCGTGATCTTTAGCTTTCCGTCCGTCTTCCGGACGGCGTAGCATTTGGAATGCAGGCCGATGAATTCCTTGTATTCGCCGTCGAATTCAGCGACGCCCGGCCAGTATTCCCGGCCGTCACGGACGACCGGGCCGTATCCGGCTTCCCGGAGACGATGCTTCTGCTTTTCATTGTAGGCGACCAGACGATCCTGATCCCAGCCGCACGCATAGACAGAATCCGTGTCGGAGTAAAGCCAGATCCCCGAATCTGCCACACATGCCCCAAGCTCGAATAATGCCTTCTGCGCGTATGCCGTGACCCAGACGCCCCAGAAATAAGGAAGAATCGTATTATAGTTGGCCAGATACTTCTGGTATGCTTCTTCGGTTTCAGTCTCCGATATTTTAAATTCACCGGTTTCATAGTCTTCGATGATCTCCGGACGAATGCTGCGCTGACAGGTCATTCCGTATAGCTAAAGACTATTCAATCGCGCTTTGGCGAGTGAATAGTCAACCGGATCACCCCCTTTCAGCATTGTCTTGTCTTCGAAGCATTTGTATACCAGGTCACGGAACCATCGCGGAAGCGGTCCCTTCGACGCGGCATACACGTCGAAGCAGGAATGCCGCTCGAATGTATACTGCTCGACGATCATCTGAAGGTCGACCTCTGTCAGGCAGATCTCGACGTACCGGGCGGACAGGATCCTTCCGTTGTCAAGTTCCGCGTCCAGCGTCTTCATACATTTTGAATACTGAAGACACGGCATCGGCGTCGACGGATCGCGGAGCTTGATGTCGCAGGCCATGAATGAGAAGCAGAATGCCGTCGTCTCCGCACTCCGCAGGATATCCTCGCAGCTGATCTCTTCCGGGACCCAGCGGAAGCGTTCCCTCGGATACTTATCGACCAGCATACGGAACGGATAAGAGGACGCAAAGTCGTAGCACGTCGGCATCTGGTCCGCGTGATCCGGATCCGGCCATATCCAGCCGGCTGAGAATCGGTTGTTATGCGTGAATCCGCCGTGATACGTCTGAACAAGCTTCTGATATAAGCGGAAGTCCGGGGCCATGCGGATGAATCGGTTTCTGGCCCTGTTCTTCCTGCCTTCCTGCCGCGTGATCTGCCGTATAATGGACGTGCAAGTCATCGGCATCGAATAGACGTGACGATGCAGCTGCACACGCAGCTTCTCCAGGCATTCAGCCAGCGCCAGCGTGTCGTGTTCGATATATTCCAGTTCGTCCGGCGTGAAGTTCCCGGACTGGTCACGATGCGCCAGATATGCCCATTTTCCGACGCTTTTCCGATGTTCGACCTGAAGCTCGTCCGCCCAGCGTTCAAGCTTCTTTTGGGCGATTATCAAAGAATCCCGAAGGATCAGGCCGTTTCCGAATTCAATGTCTATCGGATAATGCGGCTTCGTGTTCAGCTGATGAACAGGATCCCCTATTTCGTCAATGAGAAATCGCTGAAGGAATGGCCAGTCGTAGGAAAGATTATGAAAATAACATATCGTCTTGTCGCCAGGCATGGCGTCCTGGATCATGTTCACGCAGACCGCGAAATGCGACGGCTTCGCTCCGTATAACGTGCAGATGTTGCCGGCAGCGTTCCGGATCGTCATCGTCCAGGCGACGACGATATTTTCCTGTGCGACGTACTGGCCATCCTGATTATACTGATCCGGACGCGTCTTCGACGTCTCCGTATCCGCAGTCATGATCACGTCATTATACAGATCATTCGATCCGCGGCCGCCGCGCCGCACCGTCTTCACATACTTAAGTATATGCGCCAGCGCTTCCGGCAGCTCCGCGTCGGAGAATAATTTGTATTCCGGGACGGCTGACCGGGCCTTCCCAGTTCCAGAGGATCCGCTTGTTTTCATGATTAAACGCGTCCGAATACTTTAGAAATGTTCTTTTCCGAAATGAATTCGTTGATGATCTCCGCGGCATCCTCGGCGCCTGTTTCCGACACATAATAACGGTCAGAGGCGTCGAGGATCGCGTCCTTGACGTTGTCGTCGCTCTCCTGCACCGTCGCCAGGATCTGGATCGCGGTATCGGAACCGAATCGCGCGTTCAGCTTCGACCAGAGGCCGCCCTCGAAGATCGCTTCGAGCTGCGCGTCGTTCTTGATGTCGAGGCCGTAACGGTCCTTGATCGTCTGCCGGGTACGCTTCGCGACGGCCTTCCGGCCCTTCACGGTCGATGTTTCCGTCGCCAGGAACTCGCGGACGGCGCTTATCCTTGACCGGAGCTGCCGCGTGTCCTTCGGCGGCTTTATGTTGAAACGCTTTCCGCCTGCGTTGAACTGTGAGATCCGACGCATGGCGCTTTTATATGCGCCTGTCCCGGTCTTCCCGGCCTGCTCCAGACGGACAAGTCGCTGATCCGCGCGCTTCGCCAGCGCCCGGAACTCCTTGAGAAGTTGATCGTATGAAAGTATGTCATCCATGTCGATACCCCCTTGACGCTATCATATTATCGTAAAGCGATAATGTCAAGCGCTTTCTGCCGTCCGGCTGCAGGAAC
>RHMF01000882.1_pt1 | contig 13447 bp, 1 predicted proteins | sample 5365151 | NCBI WGS metagenome assembly RHMF01 (sample SAMN10266501, study PRJNA497801) | feces metagenome | isolation source: feces | host: Bos taurus | place: China: Prairie of Fairy Mountain | collected 2017-08-14 | reverse complement strand
AATCAGCGACCTACAAGGAAGAATCCTAAGCCAAGGCGAAATCAAAGCAAATGAAAAAACTTACACAATCAACGCAAGCGAACTTTCAAGCGGAGTTTACTACATCAGAATCGTAACTGACAGCGTAGTTAGCACACAAAAATTGATAGTTGAATAAGCTTGATAATCAAATAAAACAAGAGAGCGATTCTTTAAAAAGAGTCGCTCTTTTTTTTCTTAGCTTTAGAAAAATATTTCAAAGAAAAAAATTTTTTTTTCTTAGGAATAAAAAAATAAAGCAAAGAAAAAAATTGTGGGGTTTTTAAAAAAGTACTACATTTGAAAATTCTTTGAAAAAAAGTAGTGCTAATCAAATTTTAAAACAATGAAACGATTATTCTTATTTGTGATGGCAATTGTTTTTGTCTTCCATCTATCAGCACAAACCATTATTAGTGTTGGCGATACCAACTCCTCACAACAAACACCTTATGCTCCCGTAAGTTATGCCTATTATAACTCTTACTCACAAACGATTTACCCAGCCTCAGAGTTGATTTCAGGAGGAATATTTGCTATAAGTTATTATTGTTCTGCGCTTAATGCAACGCCAGAGGGTACAATAAAAATCTATATGGCAGAGGTAGAAAACACAACCTTGTCAAACTTTTTGTCGGGCAATAATTTTGTAGAAGTATTTTCGGGGCCTTTGCAATGGGTTGTGGGTTGGAATAGAATAATGCTTGATACACCATTTGTTTACACAGGCACAGGAAATCTTTTAGTTGCAGTCATAAGAGATGGCAATAATTGGTCTGCTTCCAATCAATACAAAGCCACCTCAGTTACAAATTCTGTTGTTTATCATTATGGAGATTACACCGAATATGATGTAAATTCTTCATATTCTGGTTACACATCTGCTTTTCGTCCTGTGATAAAACTTGAAGTTTCGGGTTTAGACAATTATTGCTATCCTATTACAAATTTAACCATAGATACAGAATCCTTAACAGAGAACTCAGCAACAGTTTCTTGGGAAGTCTTAGACGAGAGTTCAACAACATTTGCTTTGGCTTATAAAACAGATCAAGCCTCATCGGAATGGATAACTCTAAGCAATAACATAACAGATTTTTCCTACGAATTAACAGGACTTAATCCCTACACAAGATACAAGGTTAAGGTTTGGACAGTGTGCGAGAGCGCAAATAGTATAGAAGAAAGCGTGGAATTTGTTACCTTACCAACAGATGATTTGATTATTTCTATTCCTTATTCACAGAATTTTGAAGATTTAGAATCTGTTAGTGAATGGTATTTTTCTAATAACGGAGTTAATCAATGGCATATCGGCTCGGCAGTTGATAACACAACAACTCAAACAATTGGCAACTCACTATATATTAGCAATGACAATGGCTTGACAAATAATTACACAAATAATAGTATTTCTGTTTCGCATGCTTACAGCCTAATAGAGATAGAAGAGGGGAATTATTATGGAATTTCACTCGATGTTAAGCTTCAAGGAGAGAATACAGCCTATGAAACAGATTATTTTACGCTCTCACTTCTTCCTCTTGCAGAAGAATTATCTACATCTATGCCAAATTCCAATAGAATCATAGAAAGAGTTTTGACAACCTATAATCAATGGGAGAGAATCAACATAGCATTTCCACAAGATTTAGAACCAACGATTTATCAATTAGTATTATCATGGAGAAATAACGATGCTAACGGAGAAAGTCCTGCTGTTGCGGTTGATAATATTGAAATAATTTCAACACCTTGTGCAAGAGTAAATCAATTTAGTGTAACGATGCAGGATGCTCAAGGAAGCGTTAATATGAATCTCGCAATAACAGATACGTTAAACGAGAATGCACTCTATTTGGTTGAGTATAGATATTCTGGCGACACAACATGGTATTCTATTCAAGGTGCAAATCCTGTTGAAATCACAGATTTGCCTTACTCCTCAAGGGTTGATTATAGAGTTCGTTCAAATTGTTCTGGTGATTTTGGCGTAATCTCTGACGTATTCACAGCGTGGACACTTTGTAATTCGATTGCTGATTTTCCTTATGTAGAAAACTTTGACACAAATCTATTTGTACCGATACAAGAGCAGACAAAAGAAAATAGAACCTCGCTTAATTGTTGGTATAATGTAGAGGGTGGCTCTCCTTACTTTTATTGGAGTTCAATAACCTCAAACGATGGAGTAAATTCAACGAGTGCATTGTATTTTTCTGGAACAACATCTTCTTATTCCTATGAGTTTTCAGATTGGTTTATTAGTCCAATATTTGAATTGACAGGAAACGAAAGATTAAACTTTGAATACAAAACCACTTTTTTAGAAAACCCACCAATTATTGAAGTCTATGCAATGAATGTTAGTCAAACAGATTACACAACTATGGCAGACACTTCTAATTTCACATTGATAGGAACAATTAATACGCAATCCTCTGCAATAAATCAATACAATATGGCAGAGATTTTGTTGAATAACTACAACAATAACACACGTTTAGCCCTTGTTGTTAGAGAAAAATCTGCTTCTTTCTACATTGATAATTTCACAATAAGTGAATTGCCCGCTTGTCCTGAGATATATGGATTTAGTGTAAGCAAAGGTATGCAGAGTGTTAATATAAATTATAACAACTCAAACATTACAAGTGAGGGTGTCGTAGTTGCATACGCTCCTGCAACAGAGGGGGAATTTAATCCTTTGCTTGCTACAACAATTACAATACCATCTGATGCGGAATTGCCGTATACGATAAATGGTTTAACGCAAGGGGTAACTTATAACTTTGCTGCACAACAAGCCTGTGGAGGAAATTGGACAAATGTTGTTAGTGTTGAAATTCCAAATGCGTATCTTGTACCAATAAATTTCGATTTTAATACTCCTCAAACCACACCTGAGATGAGTTTTTCTTCGGATTCTCCTACGAATGCTTGGTTTATAGGCACAGCAGCAAACAATTCGCTTAATGAAAGTGGTGATTTAACATCTGCAGGTGCGTTATACATTTCTAATGATAATGGTTTGACGGCTGCTTATACGAATACGGCTGCTATTACTAATGCGGCAGATGCTTCTTTGTTGCTTTATCTAAATCCATCACAAGAATTGACTCTTTCTTTTGATTTAAAAATTGGCGGAGAATACTATTATGATTATTTAAACGTGTTCTTAGTACCTTATGGACAAGAGATTGATAATTCTTATCTTTTAGAAGGTTTCTTATGTCAAATACCAATTTGGCAAACTAAAAATATCACATTACCTTCTGGCTATTCTGGGTTTTATTCCTTAGTATTCCGTTGGGTAAACAACTATATGGACGGCGCACAACCAGCAGCAGTAATAGATAACATTAGAATAATAGAGCAATCTTGTTCTTTATCAACTATTGATTGGGCAGTTAGTTCAATGGAAAACGAGAATGGAGATATGACTCTTGTTGTTAATCTTACCGATACGGGAAATGAAACTGCAACTTATAGCTTAGCATATAGAGCAACGAGCCAAACATCTTACACAACGCTATCTGATTTGACAATATCGGATTTTCCTTATGTGATTTCAGAGGGAATATCTCACCAAAGCACATATAATTTTCAGTTATCATTGTTATGCACAGAAGAAGATTCGCTATTTGTGGGAGAATACGATATAACAACTCCTTGTCAAGCGATAGCACTACCTTGGAATGAAGACTTCTCAAATCCTCCTTATAATACAAATTGCTGGCAAAGGTATTTAGAACCTTCTCCTTCAAACGGAGTAATCTCAACTGATAACCTAACGCCATCAAACTCGTCTTTCTGTTGGGGATATGCCTCAATTTTTGCTTGCGGAGCGACAACCTCTGCAATGATTCGCACAGAAATATATCACGGCTCTAATAATTGGGTTGTAACTCCTGTTGTTAATTTAGGCGATAGCACAATCAAACAAATATCATTTGAACTTGGATTAAGAAATTATTATGTTAATTCAGCCCCAAGCGTTTTGGAAGGTGGAAAAGTTATGATTTTAACCTCTATTGATAACGGAGCGACTTGGAATAAGGCTAATGCGATGGTGTTTGCCGACAACGACTCTGATTTACTGCACAATTATTCTGATTTAACAAATCAAATGCAACGCTATTCTTATAAACTTGTGAATGAAAACAATGAACCGCTAACAGGAAACGTGAGATTTGCATTCTATTCTGAAAGTCCTGCAACATTTAACTATCATTGGCTGTGTTTAGACAATATATCGGTTGAAGAATGGGCAGAATGCTCTGCACCTTATGGGGTTTCAGTTTCAGAAATAAGCTCAAACACAGCCTCTATTTCGTTTCAAGCAGAAGAAGATGTGACTTTGTGGGAATATGTCATTGTTGCAGGTTCGGAAGATGAAGTAAACCTTGACACATTAGCGCCAATTCAAATCTCAACCACACAAATTGCATTAACAGGCTTAGCACCTTTAACAGAATACACGATAGGAATAAGAACAATATGTGGAGAAAATTCCTCACCTTGGACAATAGCTACATTTGTCAGCCTTGCAGGAATGGAAACCTTGCCATACTCAACCTCTTTTGATGATTTGGAAGATGCAGCAACGTGGTCCTTTACACAAAACTTAAATCCTAATCATTGGGCAATAGGTTCTGCAACTGCAACAGAAGAGGGCGGCTCATCAGCCTATATTTCCACCGATAATGGTGCGACATATTCAGCCTCATTAGCGCCTGCAACAACCTTAGCCTATATGTGGAAAGATTTTGACTTTGGAACAACAGACAATTCCTTTGAACTCTCATTTGATTGGAAGATAAGAGGAAGAGCAACAGGCGTATATTGTGGAATAATTCTTTACCTAACCGAGCTTGTTGAGCCACCTACAAATGCTCTGCCTGCAGATAGTGATGCTATAACATTGGTTTACGGATCAGATGAATGGGAAAACGAAACCATATTCTTAGGAAACATAACAGGAAACAAACGATTAGTAATTCTTTCTTTCGGATATTCAAATGCGGAAGAATTGATTGTGCCTGCTGCAATCGATAATCTTGCAATAAATATCGTAACCTGCACTCCTCCAACTTCGGCAATATTAGTTTCAAGCTTAACAACTAATTCCGCAACCATAGAATGGCAAGATGAGGCTCACAGTTTATGGAATGTATATTATAAAACATCATTAGAAACAGCCTACAACTCAATTTCTGTAACTAATCCAACAATAACATTAACAGAATTGACACCAGATTCTGAATATTCTCTATACATAACTGCGATGTGTGATACAGAAGAGTCGTCTCCATCGCAAGAAATCACATTCAGAACAGGGTGTGCTCCGTTAGAAGCAGAGTTTGACTATGACTTTGAAACTTTTCTTAGCTCTGCATGTTGGACAAAAACGACAGGATTATTATCTTCCTTAGTAACACATACAGGAACCTCGTATTGGAATCCATCAACTAATAATGTAGATGGAAATTCCACAATGAAACTTGTAAACAACATTTACGGTGCAAACAAAAAGGATTGGCTTATCACTCCTCAAATAGATTTAGGAGAAAGCGGGGCTTTGTATCAAGTTTCGATTGACGTGGCTTTGACAAAACATGGCTATCAATCCATATCTCCATACTATTCCTTAGATGATAAATTTGCGATAGTGGTTTCAGAAGACGGAGGATTGACTTGGTCAAACGCTAATGCCTTAATTTTTGCTAATGGCGATGCAGACTCTTATCATAATTATTCTGATTTTAATCAAAACTTCACAAGAGTAACCTTTGCACTTCAAGATGAAAACGGCATTCCATTAACAGGATTGATAAAAATAGGATTTTATACAGAAAGTACAGTTGATGATGGTGCAGACAATGACCTATATATAGATAACTTATCAATAGAATTAGAAGCAGGAGAGTCAGAAGACGAGCCTTGCAACTCACCAACAGGCTTATCTGTAATCAATATCACAGCAACCTCAGCTGAAATCCTTTGGAATGCAGAGGCAGACGCATACGAATTTAAGCTAAACTCAGGCGAAGCAGAAACTCTCACAACAACAAGCAAGTTATTAACCAACCTAACACCAAATACTGCCTACACAGTAGAGGTAAGAGCCGTTTGCCCAGAACAAACCTCAGAATGGGTGGCAAGAAACTTTACAACCCTTCAAGCAGAGCAAGAAAACGCAATAGTAACTACCTTGCCAGCAACAAATATTACTAATTCAAGTGCAGAATTAAATGCAGAGGTAATAGCAGGCAATGAAGAAATCACAGCACAAGGCTTTATTTACAAAGCAATATCATCACAGGAATGGATAACTCTAAATTCTACAATAGGCGCGCAAATGAGCGAAACCATAGAAGGCTTAGAGGCGGAAATGGCTTACGAATTTAAAGCCTTTGCAAGCACAGAGAGTCAAACAATATATGGAGATGTGATTTCATTTACTACATTGTCAGGTTTAGGTGAGGCTTTGGCAAACACCTTGCAAATAAATCTATATCCAAACCCAACAAACACGCAAACAACTCTGCAAATAAATGGATTGAACCAAGAGGCTAAAATAGTAATATGCGATTTGCAAGGAAGAATCCTAAGCCAAGACAAAATCAAAGCAAACACAAAATTTTATACTATTAAACTTAGTCAAATTCCAAGCGGAGTTTACTATGTTAGAATCTTAACAGAAGATGAGGTTTACACTAAAAAATTGATAGTTGAATAAGCTTGATAATCAATAAGCTAAGAGGGGTGATTTTTTTTCTTAGCTTTAGAAAAATATTCCTAAGGAAAAAAATTTTTTTTCTTAGGAATAAAAAAATAAATCAAAGAAAAAATTTTTGAGGTTTTTTAAAAAGTATTAAATTTGAAGTTTGATTAAAAAAAAGATAGTATTAACCAAATTTTTAACGATGAAAAGATTATTATTATTTGCAATGGCGATAGTCTTTGCCATGCAATTGTCGGCTCAACAAGTAATAGTTGTAGGGGATACTAACACTTCTTCTACAAGCTCTTACGTTCCGGGAAATCTTTATTACAAAAAATCATTCACGGAATCGATTTATCCAGCCGCATCTTTAGCTCCAGGTATGATTACAAAGTTAAGCTATTACCACAACGGAGGTGATTTTACCAATGGACAACTTACAATTTATATGAAAGAGGTCTTTACTACTACAATGACTTCTTTTGATGTTGCAGAGGGGTTTCAAGAAGTTTTTTCTGGTCCTGTGAATTTTCCAACGGGACGTTCCGATTTTGAATTAACAACTCCTTTTATCTATACAGGGACAGGTAATTTGCTTATAGCAGTTATAAGAGAGGGAAGCAGTTATGAAAATTATCATACTTTCAAAACACTTTCAGGCTCTTCTGTTTATACTTATTCGGATAATGTTTCCTATAATATAAGTCAATCTCCAAGCAATTATCCTTCAACAAGTAATATGATTCCTGTCATTAGAATTGAGATGTCAGCAATAGAGGGTTATTGTTATCCGCCTTCTGAGGTGGCAGTTAGTGAAATAGAAACAAATTTTGCCACAATCTCTTGGTCAATGTCTAATGAAAATATTTCTAATTTTGGATTGGCTTACAAAAAAGCCATAGATACAGAATGGATTAGTGTAGATGAAAATATAATTGACACTTCTTATACTCTAACAAACCTTGATACATACACAAATTATGATTTTAAAGTTTGGTCTATATGCGAGGAAAGCAATAGTGCAGAAATTACAGGAAGATTCCTTACATTACCTTCTGAGGATAACTATCTTGTTTTACCATACTCACAAAATTTTGATGAATTGACACATCTTTCAGAATGGGAATTATGGAATGTTGATAATATTGGCGAAAATAAATGGTATTTGGGCGAGGTTGGTTCAAATCCTTCTTCAGAAGGCTCTGTCAATGGTTTGTATATTAGTAGCGATAACGGAGGTAGCAATTCTTATACACACACTGCTTCTGTTGCTCACCTTTCTACTCTTATTAATATAGAGGAAGATACTTACTATGGATTGGAATTTGACTTCAAACAAAAAGGAGAGTTGGGCTGGGACGAGATTGCAGTTTCTTTATTACCTCTTGGAGTGGAGATTCCTCAAACAAATACAAATCTTCGCAACTCTCCATATCTTATTGGACAGACTTATACAACCTCTGACGAATGGACAAGATATTTTCTACAATTACCTATTAATATAACCCCATCGGTTTATCAGTTGGTAATATCTTGGAAAAACGATGACGCAGGAGGGGAAAGCCCTGCTGGTGCAATAGACAATATTAACATATTCTCTACTACATGTGCAAAGGTTAATGATTTTGATATTTCGTTTGAAGATGCAGGCAATGGTGTTAATATGAATATTACTGTTAATGATTCATTGAATGAAGCAGCAGAATATTTGGTAGAGTATAGATATGAGGGCGATACTTTATGGTACAACGCTATAAGCGAAAGCCCTATTACATTGGCTGACCTTCCTTATTCTTCAAAAGTAGATTTTACTGTAACAGCTATATGTGATGGAAACCAAGAGGCGTTATCCTCTTCTATGCACTCGGTATGGACATTGTGTAGTGCGTTTTCTGATTTTCCTTATATAGAAGACTTCGAGGAAAGTACGGTTATTGCGGTACAAGATACGTTAAAGTCAAATCTTCCTGCTGTTAATTGTTGGTATAACATACAAGGGGGAGAAGATGGCTATTATTGGAGTTCAATTTCAACAGAACAAGGTGTTAATTCAACAGATGCACTACGTTTTTATGGCTCTACATATTCCTCAGAGGCTGATTTTGATGAATGGTTGATAAGCCCAATGTTTACATTGTCAGGAAATGAAAGATTAAACTTTTATTATAAACCAACTTATGCAAGCAATCCTCCTGTGATAGATGTTTTGATTTTTAATGCAAGCGAAAACGATTATTCTACAATGACGGATACTGCAAACTTTACTTTACTTGCTTCTATAAATTCACAAAGCCTTGCTGTTAATCAATATCACCCTGTGGAAGTTTTGTTGAATCAATACAGCGGAAACGTTCGTTTGGCTCTTGCAGTAAGACAAAAATCTTCTTCATTCTTTATTGATGATTTTAAAGTAAGTGCTGTGCCTTCTTGTCCTGATCTTTTAGGATTGAGCGCTGTTGCTGGAGATGGCCTTGCTTACATTAGCTATAATACAGGCAACGTTACTGAGGCTGGTGTCGTATTAGCCTATTCAGAATTAGCCTCTGGAGAAGAGTTTGATTTGACAACTGCAACAACTATTACAATTCCTGCAACAGAAACCTTGCCTTATGTTGTGGAAGGTTTGGTTGCTGGTTCTACTTACGCTTTTGCAGCACAACAAGCCTGCGGAGGAGAATGGTCAGATGTTGTTACAATAACACTTCCTAATGCTTATTCTATGCCATTGTTAATAGATTTTGATGCGCCTCAAACAACTCCTGAAATGGAACTTGTAACTGATGGATTAACTAACGCTTGGTTTATTGGCACAGCGGCAAATAATACAGTAAATGCGGAAGGTAATCTAACCTCTGGCGGTGCTTTATATATAAGTAGCGATAATGGTGCAACAACAAGCTATCTTAATACTTCGGCTACAAATGCTACTGCTTCGATTTTAGTTTCTATCACACCGGGTCAAGAAACTCGTCTTTCTTTTGATTACAAAGTAGGAGGAGAGTCAGGTTGGGATTATCTAAGTGTTTATATGATTCCTTTCGGAGCAGAGTTTTCTGATGCTTATCGCATATTATATGATTTGAGTGAAACATTTACTTGGCAAACAGCGGAAATAGCGTTGCCTTCTACTTACTTTGGTCTTTATAACTTAGTATTCCGTTGGTGGAATGACAATATGTATGGCTCGCAACCGGCTGCTGTTATAGACAATATTAGCATGAGTCAAACAACTTGCGTTTCTACCGCAGTAGAATGGGCAGTTGCTCCTTCGCAAACACAAGAAGGAGAAATGTCTCTTGTAGTTAATTTAACAGATGAGTCAAATGTGGGTGCAACTTATACAATTTCTTATAGAGAATCGGAAGAAACAAGTTTTACTCAAATTACAGGATTAACAATAAGCGATTTTCCTTACACTATTACAGAAGGAATAGATTTCCAAACAAGCTATGAAATACAGTTGTCTTTGTTATGCTCTGGTGAAGAAACAGCATTAGAATTAGGAAGTCAAACAATAACAACTCCATGCGAAACAATTCAATTGCCATGGTATGAAGATTTTTCAACAAATCCTTACAATACAATTTGCTGGCAAAAATATTATGGTGAAATGCCTTCAAATGGAATAATGAATATTGCGAATTTATATACAACAACATCATCATACGCTTGGGGATACGCAGAAGATTTTCAATGTGGCACAACTACTTCTAATATGCTTCGTGCAGAATTATATTCTACTAATAAATATTGGGCGATTTCTCCTACTGTAAATTTAGGAAACGATGTTACATCTCCAAAACAAATAGCTTTTGACCTTGGATTAAGAGCTTATGGTTCTAATATAGCACCTACAACAGCTGCACCTGATGATAGAGTTATGATGTTGGTATCTCTTGACAATGGAACAACATGGAATATCTTAAATGGTTTAGTATTTTCTGACTCAGACGCAGATACAGTTCACAACTATTCAGATTTGACTCCTCAAATGCAACGTTACGCTTACAAATTAGTAGATGCAAACAATGTACCTTTGACAGGAGATGTTAAATTCGCATTCTACTCTGAAAGTACATTACATAATGCAGACAATTTCGCATGTTTAGATAACATATCTGTTGAAGACTGGAGCGAATGTCAAGCTCCTTATAATGTAGAGGTGTCTAGCGCAAACATTACTTCTAATTCTGCAACAGCAACCTTCCAAACATTTGGCACAGCCACATCATGGGAATATGTTCTTGTAGCGGGCGAAAGCAATAACTTTGAATCCCAAATACCAATCTCGCTATCTGTAGCAGAACCTATTGCATTGACAGGATTAACTCCAGCAACAACCTACACATTTGCAATAAGAAGTGTATGCACAACAAATTCTCCTTGGATAAGTGTTGTATTTACAACATTAGAAGCCGCAGTAGCAGTTCCTTATCAAACAACATTTGACAATGAATCATGGTCTGTAAACAATGGCTCTGCAACTGAAAATTCTTGGGTAATAGGAGAAGAAATAGGCAACCAAGCACCTGCAGCGTATATTTCAAATGATGGAACAATTTACGCAGCAACTCTTGCTACAACATCAACTATTTCTCATATTTGGAAAGATTTCAACTTCGCAACCACAGAAGAAAACTTTGAACTTTCATTTGATTGGAAAGCAAGCGGAGCTTACAATGCAGAGGGTTCAATTATTGGCGGTATTGCAGTATATTTAGTTGAGCCAACACCACTTCCAGAAACAGGATTATTAAATTCAGATAACCTTCTTACAGTTTTGACAACATCTGACCAATGGCAAAACGAAAGAGTTTATCTTGGAAACGTTACAGGCGAAAAACGTTTAGTGTTTACCGCATTTGGATACACAACAGACTCGCAATTAACAACACCTGCTGCGATAGACAATGTTTCATTGAGCATTTCAGAATGTGCACAAGTAGAAAATGTAATAGTTTCTAATCAAACATCATCTTCAATCGATGTTTCTTGGACAGCAACCGAAGCAGACAGCTACATTGTTACCTATTCCAAATACGGAGTTGAAGCAGCAGAAGAAATGACAACGACAGTTACAGAACCTTTTGTAACACTTACCGAACTTGAATCAATAACTACATACACAATCTCAGTAATAGCAGTATGTGCAGGTAACGAAGCCGTAGCCTCAACACAAGTATTAGCCTCTACTATTCAAGAAGCAGTTGAATTACCTTACTATTGCGACTTTGAATCAGAAGGAACAAATGGTTGGTTGTTGAAAAACGGAAACTTAGTCAATAAATGGTATGTAGGAAACCCAACAGGAGAAACAGGAAACAAATTATTTGTTTCTAACAATGGCACAAGCGCCAACTATTCCATTTCCTCAACCTCGGTAGTTGTAGCAGAAAAATTATTCCAATTAGGAGCGACAGATTCAATCGTAGTAAGCTTTGATTTAAAAGTAGGAGGAGAATCAACATACGATTACTTAAAAGTATTTTGGCTACCAGCCGATATGGTATTTGACCCATATATAGATGCCTCTTTTGCAGTTAAAAATTACGGAACAAATGTTATTATGAGCAATGCGGCAAGTTCTTCAGACTACTTTGTGAATTTAATTCTTACAACACAAAACATGAGTGTAGTTCTACCAAATAATCACAATGAATTAAGAAAACTTGTATTTGTGTGGAAGAATGACGGTAGCGATGGCAGCGGACAAAGTGTAGTTATTGATAATATATCAGTAGAACCAGTAGGAGAAGAAACAACTTGTATAAGACCGATTGCCAACTCAGTAGAAGCCTCAAACATAACAGGCTCTTCTGCAACCATATCTTGGGTAGATAACGACCAAACACACACCTCTTGGAATGTTTATTACAGAGCAGCAGGTCAAGAAGATTATTTTGTAGTTGCAGCAACAACAACCTCAGTTGTATTAACAGATTTGAATGCCGCTACCACATATAGCGTTTACGTAACAACAGATTGTGGAGAAGACGAATCAGCACCAACAGACATAATCTCGTTCATCACTCCATGTGAAGTAATATCCACATTCCCTTACTTTGACAGTTTTGAAGCAGGCTTAGGCTGTTGGGTAGCAAGCTCAATAACAGGAACAGAACTTTGGAGAACAGAATCTGGAATGAACTCTTATGATATGGCAACAGGCGAAATCTCAATACAACCTGTTGATGGAGAATTATTGCTTTATCATACTTGGTCAGAAGGCGTATCTTCCATTGTGGCATCTCCTATATTCGATATCGCATCATTAGAAAGCCCTTATCTTAAACTAAATTACGCATTAGGAGCCTATGTTACCACATCAGAAAGCTTAACAGTTAAGTATAGAACAAACGCTGATGAATCATGGACTACATTAATAACATACAATTCACCAATTGCACAATGGACATTAGATTCAATCGCATTACCAAACCCATCTTCAACATACCAAATCGCATTTGAATCTCTTGGCGTATTTGGTTACGGAGTAGGTGTTGATGCAATCACAATCTACGATGCAGCAGGTGAACAAGGAGGCACAGACCCAGATCCTGAACCTCAGCCATGCGATGCCCCAACTGCACTTTTAGCAAGCAACATCACAGAAACAACAGCAGAAATCACATGGACAGGCACAGCAGAAGCATACGAATTTAAACTAAACTCTGGCGCAGCAGAAACACTTACAACTACAAC
>RHMF01000881.1_pt1 | contig 13460 bp, 11 predicted proteins | sample 5365151 | NCBI WGS metagenome assembly RHMF01 (sample SAMN10266501, study PRJNA497801) | feces metagenome | isolation source: feces | host: Bos taurus | place: China: Prairie of Fairy Mountain | collected 2017-08-14 | reverse complement strand
GTGCTTTATTGAAATGTCCGCCTGCCAGGGCAGCTGCATTGGTGGCCCTGTGATGGAGCGGCACAACCGGATGTCCGTGAAGGACTATATCACTGTTTCCCGGTATGCGGGATCGGAGGATTTTGAAGTGCAGCAGCCCGGTTCTCTGGAGCTTCGGAAGCATTTTGCCTACATCGAGCGCAGACATGCCATGCCCTCCGAGGAGGAGATCCAGAAGGTACTGCGGCAGATGGGCAAGATCTGGCCCGCCGATGAGCTGGACTGCGGCTCCTGCGGCTATAACTCCTGCCGGGAGAAGGCCATTGCCATTATCCAGGGCAAGGCAGAGATCTCCATGTGCCTGCCCTACCTGAAAAACAAGGCGGAGAGCTTCTCCGATACCATTGTGCGCAATACCCCCAACGGCCTGATCGTTCTCAATGAGAATCTGGAGGTTCAGCAGATCAATGCTGCCGGCAGAAAAATTCTGAACATCCGGGCCGAATCCGATGTACTGGGTGAGTCCGTGGAGCGGATCCTGGATCCGGAGATGTTCATTTCCGTCAAGGGCACCGGACGCTCCGTGCGGGATCAGCGGGTGTATCTGGCGGATTACAAGAAGTATGTGGAGCAGACCGTGGTCTATGACCGGGATTCCCGGCTCTACATCGGCATCCTCCGGGATGTGACCGATGAGGAGGCGGAGCGGGAGAAGAAGGAGCAGATCAGCCGCCAGACCGTGGAGGTGGCGGATAAGGTGGTTCAGAAGCAGATGCGGATCGTCCAGGAGATCGCATCCTTGCTGGGTGAGACTGCCGCCGAGACCAAGATCGCCCTGACAAAGCTGAAGGAGTCCATTGTCGATGAATGATCTTTGTGTAGATATCGGATACAAAAGCATCAACCATGTGGGTGAGGAGCTCTGCGGCGACCATGTGGATGTGGTGGAGGAAAATGAGAATTCCACCGTCATCGTTCTGGCGGATGGCCTGGGCAGCGGTGTCAAGGCCAGTATTCTATCCACTCTGACCTCCCGGATCATCTCTACCATGATGGCGGCAGGATTGCCCATTGAGGAATGCGTGGAGACCATTGCCGCCACGCTGCCGGTATGTCAGGAGAGGGGAGTGGCATACTCTACCTTCACCATCATCCATATCATGGACAATGAAATGGCAGAGATCATCCAGTATGATAATCCCCTGGTGATCATCCTCCGGGATTTTGCCAACTACCTCTATCCCAAAAAGGAAATGCATGTGGGCGGCAAGAAAATCTACAAATCCACCATCCGGCTGCGGGAGGACGATGTGTTCATCGCCATGAGCGACGGCTGTCCCCATGCGGGTCTTGGCACCCGGTTCAATTTCGGCTGGAAGCGGGATGAGATCATCAGCTATATGGAGGCCCTGAACATGGGCGGCTATACCGCCAAAACCCTGGCAACCATGCTGGTGGATGAGTGCGACAAGCTCTACGGTCACAAGCCCGGAGACGATACCACCGCCTGCGTGGTGAAGGTCCGCCGCCGGGAGCCCATGAATATCCTCTTCGGACCGCCCTCCAACCCGGATGATGCGGGACGGATGATGAGCCTGTTCTTCTCCAAGGAGGGCAAGCACATCGTCTGCGGCGGTACCACCTCCTCCATTGCCGCCAGATACCTGGGAAAGCCCCTCCGGGCCAGCCTCCGGGCGGACCGGTCGGATATCCCGCCTACGGCCCAGATCGAGGGTGTGGATCTGGTGACGGAGGGTGTCATCACCATGAACCGGGTGGTGGAATATGCCCAGGACTATCTGGGGGAGAACAAATACTACGAGCAGTGGAGCTTCCAGAAGGATGGCGCCGCTCAGATCAGCCGTCTGCTTTTTGAAGAGGCAACGGATATCAATTTCTTCGTGGGAAGGGCCGTGAACCCTGCCCACCAGAATCCGGACCTGCCCATCAACTTCCATATCAAGATGAATCTGGTGACGGAGCTGTCCCAGTGCCTCCGGAAAATGGGCAAGCGCATCAAGGTCAGCTATTTCTGATACATTATGCAAAAATCCTGCATACCCTGGGGGTATATCAGGGCTCCGGCATCGGCTGGGGGAGTCAGGAAGGGCTGATACAAAGGAAAATGATCCGCCTGCGGGTAACCGCAGGCGGATTTTGTATCATCGGAGAAAAACAGCTGTTCGCCGGGGAAGAATAGTGCATAAAAATGAGATAGGTGTATATATATCGATTTTGACTTTGTTACGATTTGTCATAACTGGTCCGGTTTATGGGCAAAATGCACAAAAGATTTCGGTTGCGGCAAGGAGTTATATACGCAAGTAATGAATAAAGTGAAACCAACATGAATAAATATGCAAAAAGGTTGACATTTAGTGAATATGGATGTATAATTCGTGCATAACAAACAACGAACCTTCGGGAGGACACACTCATGAAAAAGGAAAACATCAAAAAAGTCGTGCTGGCTTATTCCGGCGGCCTGGATACCTCTATTATCATTCCCTGGCTGAAGGAGAACTATAATAACTGTGAAGTCATCGCCGTTTCCGGTAACGTCGGTCAGGCTGACGAGCTGGAAGGCCTGGAAGAGAAGGCTCTGGCTACCGGCGCATCCAAGCTGTACGTGCTGGATCTGACCGATGACTATGTGGACAACTACATCATGCCCTGCCTGAAGGCCGGTGCCATTTACGAAGAGTACCTGCTGGGTACCTCCCATGCCCGTCCCTGCATCGCAAAGGGTCTGGTGGAGATCGCTCTGGCTGAGGGTGCCGATGCCATCTGCCACGGCTGCACCGGCAAGGGCAACGACCAGGTCCGTTTCGAGCTGACCATCAAGCACTTCGCTCCCGATATGCACATCATCGCCCCCTGGCGTGAGTGGGACATCAAGTCCAGAGAAGAAGAGATCGACTACGCAGAGGCCCACAACATTCCTCTGAAGATCAACCGTGAGACCAACTACTCCAAGGATAAGAACCTGTGGCACCTGAGCCATGAGGGCCTGGACCTGGAGGACACCGGCAATGAGCCTCTGTACGAGAAGCCCGGCTTCCTGGAAATGGGTGTTTCTCCCATCCAGGCTCCCGATGTTCCCACCTACATCACGCTGGATTTCGTTCAGGGTGTTCCCGTGGCTCTGGACGGTCAGCAGATGAGCGCCAAGGATATCATCCTGAAGCTCAACGAGATCGGCGGCGCCAACGGCATCGGCCTGCTGGACATCGTGGAGAACCGTCTGGTGGGCATCAAGTGCCGCGGTGTCTATGAGACCCCCGGCGGCTCCATCCTGTACAAGGCCCACAGCGTTCTGGAATCCATCTGCCTGGACAAGATGACCCTGCACGAGAAGCAGAGACTGGCTATCACCTACGCAGAGCTGGTTTACAACGGCCAGTGGTTCACCCCCCTGCGTGAGGCTCTGGCAGCCTTCGTGGACAAGACCCAGGAGAACGTCACCGGTAAGGTGAAGCTGAAGCTGTACAAGGGCAACATGATCAATGCCGGTGTCTGGAGTCCCTACTCCCTGTACTCCGAGGAGATCGCAACCTTCGGCGAGTCTGACTACGACCAGACCGATGCCAAGGGCTTCATCAACCTCTACGGCCTGCCTATTAAAGTGAAGGCAATGGTTGACGCAATGAATAAGAAGTAAGGAGAAAATTCTCATGGCTAAGATGTGGGCCGGACGAACCGACGGTACAACTGAAAAAATCGCGGATGATTTCAATTCTTCCATCCATTTTGACAGCCGGATGTACCGACAGGACATCACCGGTTCCATGGTTCACGCAGCCATGCTGGCAAAGCAGGGGATCATCACCGAAACCGATGCGGATACCCTGGTTGCAGGTCTGGAAGGGATCCTGAAGGATCTGGATGACCGTGCGCTGGAATTCGACTGGGAATGCGAAGATATCCACATGTTCGTGGAACAGGTGCTGACCCAGCGCCTGGGTGATGTGGGCAAGAAGCTCCACACCGCCCGAAGCCGAAATGACCAGGTGGCTCTGGACATCCGGATGTACTTAAGAGATGAGATCGACGAGATCTCCGCCCTGACCAAGACACTCATCGCCGCAGTCACCGCCAAGGCAGAGGAATATTACGATGCCATCATGCCCGGCTACACCCATCTGCAGCGGGCACAGCCCGTAACCTTCGGTCATCATCTTATGGCCTATGCCATGATGCTGCTGCGGGATGTGGACCGGCTGAAGGATGCCAGACGACGAATGAATCTGAGCCCCATCGGCTGCTGCGCCCTGGCAGGCACCACCTACGAGACCGACCGACGATACGAAGCGCAGAATCTGGGCTTCGACGGCATCTGCCTGAACTCCCTGGACGGTGTGTCCGACCGGGACTTCTGCGTGGAGCTGATGAGTGCCATCGCAACCCTCATGATGCATCTTTCCCGGTTCTCCGAGGAGATCATCCTCTGGTCCTCCTGGGAATTCAAGTTCGTGGAGCTGAGCGATGCCTATACCACCGGCTCCTCCATCATGCCCCAGAAGAAGAATCCGGATATGGCTGAGCTGGTTCGCGGCAAGACCGGCAGAGTTTACGGCGACCTGATGGCGCTGCTGACCACCCTGAAGGGCCTGCCTCTGGCATACAACAAGGATATGCAGGAGGATAAGGAAGCTGTCTTTGACGCCTGCGACACTGTCAAGATGTGTCTGAAGGTCTTCTCCGGCATGATCGAGACCCTGAAGGCCAACACCGCCAACATGAAGCGGGCCGCCCAGAAGGGCTTCATCAATGCCACCGACCTGGCTGACTATTTGGTGAAGAAGGGCATGCCCTTCCGCACTGCCTACAAGATCTCCGGAACCCTGGTTGCCCTGTGCATCCAGAACAACACGGTTCTGGAAGAGCTGCCCCTGAATACATATCATGAATACAGTGAGCTTTTTGAAGAAGACCTGTATGACCATATCGATCTTGTGACCTGCGTGGAAAAGCGGATCAGCGAGGGTGGAACCTCCACCGCTTCCGTAAAGGCCCAGATCGCCTGGGTGAAAGCCCAAATGTAAAGAAGAAAGGAATTTGAATTATGAAAAAGTTGTTTGCTATCGTTCTGGCTGCCCTGATGCTGCTGTCCTGCCTGACCGCCTGCGGCGCTTCCGGCAAGACTCTGGAAGATGTTAAGAAGGCCGGTAAGCTGACCATCGCCACCAGCCCCGATTTCCCTCCCTTTGAGTCCCTGGGCGAGAACGGCGAAGTTTTCGGCATCGAGATCGACATTCTGAACCTGATCTGCGCCGAGCTGGGTGTGGAGCTGGAGATCAACCAGATGGACTTTGAGTCCGTCCTGCCCGGTGTTCAGGCCGGCAAGTACGATATTGGTGTTTCCGGTATTTCCGTCACTCCCGACCGTCAGGAAAACACTCTGTTTACCGTTCCTTACTGCATGGCTGCACAGGCCATCGTAGTTCTGAAGGACAGTGCCATCACCTGCAAGGCTGACCTGGAGGGCAAGACCATTGCTGTCCAGACCGCTACCACCGCTGAAGAGTTCTGCATGGGCGCAGGCTATACCGTCAATGCCTACGCAGCCAATGCTGACGCACAGGAAGCTCTGATCTCCGGTAAGGTGGATGCCTGGGTCATCGATGATCTGACTGCCGCTGAGATGGTGAAGCTGTACAACGAAGAGCACGGCGAGACCCTGATGGTCCTGTCCGAGGCCATGACCTCCGAGCCCTATGCCTTCGCATTCATGAAGGGCAGCGACGATCTGGTCAATGCCATCAACGAGATCATCAACAAGCTGATCGCTGACGGCACCATCGCTGAGATCTTTGCCAAGCACGAGGCTCCCTACTTTGCTCCCCAGAACTAAAATCCAACGATGAATCCCAAAAGGATGCAGCTGAAATGGCTGCATCCTTTCGGTGGTATTCGGGAAAGGACAATCAACCTGTGAATATGCTGTTGAATCCGATCCAGAGCTGGATCGAGAAACTGGACAAAACCTTTATTCAGTCCGGACATTATAAGATGATCTTTGAGGGCTTGGGCAATACCGTGAAGATTACCATGGGTGCCCTTGTCATTGGTGTGATCATCGGTCTGATCATTGCTGTGGTCAAGTACATGGCAGAGGACTCCAGGGGACTGAAGCCTCTGGCTGCTGTTTGTGATATTTATGTCAATGTGATCCGTGGTATCCCCGTGACGGTGCTGCTGCTGATCTTCTATTACCTGATCATGCGTTCCTCCACCAACGGTGTGCTGGTTGCCACCATTACCTTCGGCATCAATTCCGGTGCCTATATGGCGGAACTGATCCGTTCCGGCATCAATGCGGTGGACAAGGGACAGATGGAGGCAGGTCGCTGTCTGGGCCTGTCGAGACTGCAGACCATGCGTAAGATCATTCTACCCCAGGCGGTTCGCTATGTGCTGCCTGCTGTGGGCAATGAGTTCATCGCTCTGCTGAAGGAAACCTCCGTGGCAGGCTATGTGGCTGTGGTGGATCTGACCCGTGCGGGCAATCTGGTCCGCAACAACACTTTTGACGCGTTCAATCCCCTGATGGTCATTGCCCTGACTTACCTGATCATGGTTCTGGGTCTGACCTGGCTGTTGGGCAAGGCTGAAAAATACATGGCAAAGGAGAAACGGTAATGGATCTGAAAGGCAAACATTTTCTGAAGCTGCTGGACCTGACTCCTGCCGAAATCGAAGGCCTGCTGGATCTGGCTGCGGATCTGAAGGCAAAGAAGAAGGCCGGCATTCCCCATAAGCTATGCGAGGGCAAGAACATCGCCCTGCTGTTTGAAAAGGATTCCACCCGCACCCGCTGCGCCTTTGAGGTGGCAGGTCATGATCTGGGCATGGGTGTTACCTACCTGGGACCCACCGGCTCCCAGATGGGCAAGAAGGAGTCCATTGCCGATACCGCCCGGGTTCTGGGCCGGATGTACGACGGCATCGAGTACCGGGGCTTCGGTCAGGAAATCGTGGAGAATCTGGCAAAGCATGCGGGCGTTCCCGTCTGGAACGGCCTGACCAACGAGTTCCATCCCACCCAGATCCTGGCGGACTTCCTGACCATCCGGGAGCATTGCGGTGACCTGAAGGGCAAGAAGCTGGTCTACTGCGGCGATGCCCGGTACAACATGGGCAACTCCCTGATGGTGGGCTGCGCCAAGATGGGTATGCACTTCGTTGCCTGTACCTGCGAGGAATATTTCCCCGCCAAGGAGCTGATCGACCAGTGCCGGGCTGTGGCAGGGGAGACCGGTGCCACTCTGGAATTCATCACCGATCCCATGGAAGCCACCAGGGGCGCTGATGTGATCTACACCGATGTGTGGGTTTCCATGGGCGAGCCTGACAGCGTCTGGGCAGAGCGGATCAAGGCGCTGATGCCCTACCAGGTGAACAGTGCCATGATGGAAAATGCCGGTAAGCAGTGTAAGTTCATGCACTGTCTGCCTGCCTTCCACGATCTGAACACCGTCATCGGCAAGCAGATCCATGAAAAGTTCGGCATCACTGCCATGGAAGTCACTGACGAGGTCTTCGAAAGCGAAGCCTCCATCGTTTTTGACGAGGCAGAGAACCGGATGCACACCATCAAGGCGGTCATGGCCGCTACCCTTTAAAAATTCAGAAAACCGGCTCCTTCGGGAGTCGGTTTTTTGCCGTATTTTGGAAAAATGAACATGTAAAGTTTACAGATTGTTACAACGTGTACAAAAATGAACACTCGCTTTATATTGTTAAATTGCTATGATTGATACAGTCGATAAAATAAGGCAAAATGCACAGAAATTCGCACTTTTATGTGGAATATGTATAGAAAAGGCAAAAATAACGTTGACCGGTATCGATAAATATGTTATGATTGTACCATCCATGAGCAGGTCTACTGTTCAGAAAAATGAAAAAAGGAGCAAATATCATGAAGAAAGCATTGAGCATCATTCTGGCTCTCGTCATGCTGCTGACCCTGGTCGGCTGCGGCAACGAGTCCGGCAATGAAGGCACCAAGCCCGCTGAAGGCGGCGAGGCTGTTGCACAGTACTACAACACCTACATGACCGCTGATCCCACCTCCATGGACATCTCCCGTATCTCCGACTCCTACTCCTCCGGCATTGTCAACAATGTCATGGAGTCCCTGGTTCGGATGGGCGAAGTCGATGGCAACTACGTCATCATCGCCGGTGACGCACAGACCTGGGAGTCCAACGCTGAAGGCACTGTGTGGACCTTCCACCTGGGCGAGAACACCTGGTCCGACGGCCAGCCTGTCACCGCTCAGGACTACGTCTACTCCCTGCGCCGTTCCGCTGACCCCGCTACCGGCTGCCCCAACGAGTACTTCCTGCTGCCCGTCGCCGGCTACAACGAAGTCCGTGACGGCGCTTCCCTGGAGACCCTGGGCGTTAAGGCTATCGACGAGAAGACTCTGGAAGTCACCCTGAGCTACCCCGTGCCCTCCTTCCTGGAGATGTGCTGCGGCACCGTCTACTACCCCCAGCGTCAGGACATCGTTGAGCAGTACGGCGAGCAGTACGGCTCCGAGCCCCAGTACACCCTGTACAACGGCCCCTACACCCTGGAGTCCTGGGTGCACAACTCCTCCATCACCCTGAAGAAGCGTGAGGGCTACTGGAATGCCGATGCCGTTCAGATCGAGAACGTCACCGTCAACATCCTGGGCGACTCCTCCACCGCTTACACCATGTACGAGGCTGGCCAGCTGGACTACGTTGGCACCTCCGCTGCTGAGTGGGTCCAGAAGTTCCTGGCCCGCGAGGACACCGACTACGTCAAGACCTACTCCGCAAACGTCAACTACGCTTTCTACAACACCAAGGACGCTCTGTTCCAGAACGCCAACATCCGCCGCGCTTTCAACATGGCTGTTGACCGTGCTGACCTGAACGAGGTCACCTTCGGCGGCCGTTCCAACCCCGCTACCGGCTGGGTCACCGGCGCTATGGCTGTCGGCTCCACCAACTACCGTGAGTACGCCGGCGACATGATCGCTGCTATGTACGCTGATGCAGAGGCCAACGGCATGACCGCCAAGGACTACCTGCTGAAGGGTATGGAAGAGCTGGGCCTGGGCAACGATCCCAAGACCCTGGACATCACCTTCTCCCTGGCTGGCACCGACGAGTGGTTCCGTACCTACGGCGAGTACCTGCAGCAGACCTACAACACCGCTCTGGGCATTGATCTGAAGATCAGCTTCTCCGAGTGGGGTATCTTCTCCTCCAACCTGTCCACCGGCAACTACCAGATCGGCTACATGGGCTGGGGCGCTTACTACAACGATCCCTACGACGTTCTGTCCCTGTTCATGACCGAGAACGACGCCATCTCCACCGGCTGGTCCAACGCTGAGTTCGACGCTCTGGTTCTGGCTGCTCAGTCCGAGATGGACGAGGCTAAGCGTCTGGAGCTGTACAAGCAGGCTGAAGAGATCCTGCTGCTGGAAGAGTACGTTGTCAACCCCATCCTGTTCCCCTCCTCCAACAGCTTCTACAAGAACTACGTCCAGGGTTATGTCACTCTGGCCTTCTCCTCCGGCGGCTATCAGGGCATGACCACCGGCGGCCGTCAGTAATCTGACTTGTCTCTGATTCGTTACGGTTAAACCCACGGAAAGGCGCAGCCCAGCTGCGCCTTTCTTTATAAACAACTGTTAAGAAAGGAGCGCCTTCATGGTAAAGTATATCCTGAAACGTACTGCCTGGGCTTTTCTGACCCTGCTGGCTGTCGTTACCGTGACCTTTTTCCTGATGCGCAGCATTCCCGGCGACCCTCTGGCCGGTATGGCCCGTGCGCTGCCCGAAGAAACCAAGGCAGCCTTCATGGCCAAGTACGGCCTGGATAAGCCTCTGTTTGACCAGTACCTCATCTATATGAAGGGTCTGCTGACCGAGTTCGACCTGGGTGAATCCCTGCGTTATGCCGGTCGTCCTGTGCTGAAGACCATCACCGAGACCTCTCCTGTCTCCGGTTCCTACGGTATTCCCGCTCTGATCCTCGGTACGCTCACCGGTGTGATCCTGGGTATTGTGGCTGCCCTGAAGAAGAACAAGTGGCCCGACTATGTGGTCATGTTCATCGCCATCCTGGGCACCACTCTGCCTGTCTTCGTTCTGATCTCCATTTCCCAGTGGGTCTTTGGTGTCAAGCTCAACGGCTTCCTGCCCACCTCCGGCTGGGGCACCCCCAAGCACATGATCCTGCCCATCGCCATCTCCGCCTTCGGCAGCGTGGCAACCTATGCCCGTTATGTGAAGGCTTCCATGCTGGACACTCTGGACCAGGACTACGTCCTGACCGCCAAGGCCAAGGGCCTGAGCCAGTTCCAGATCATCACCCGTCACGTCCTGCGCAACTCCCTGATGCCCGCTGTGACCATCTTCGCCGGCTCCGTCGTGGGTGTGTTCACCGGTGCTTTCGTTACTGAGAGAATGTTCGCCATTCCCGGTATCGGCTTCTACTACATCAGCTCCATCAATAACTACGACTATACCATGATTCTGGGTACCACTGTGTTCTACGCAGTTCTGTTCGTGGCAATGCAGCTGGTCCTGGATATTGTGTATACCCTGATTGACCCCAGAATCCGCGTGGGCGGAAAGAAGTAAGGAGGAGCGGAACATGGAAAACATCGCAAAAGAAAAATTCCGCATCATCGGCACCGAAGATGACGCTGCCGATCTGCTGGTTCGTCCTCCCATCAACTTCTGGAAGGATGCCTGGCGCCGCTTTAAGATGAACAAGATCGCCGTTGTGGCTCTGATCGTTCTGTGCACCCTGATCCTGATGTGCGTGTTCGCACCCATGCTCAGCCAGTATGACTATGAAGTCATGTCCGATGCCCGCAACGAGGATCCCTCCGCAGCCCACTGGTTCGGTACCGACCGACTGGGCCGTGACATGTGGACCCGCGTCTGGATGGGCGGCCGTGTCTCCATCATCATCGGTCTGACCGGCGCTCTGATCTCCATGACCCTGGGCTGCATCTACGGCGGTATCGCCGCCTACTTCGGCGGTCTGGTGGATACCATCATGATGCGTATCGTGGAGATCCTGATCTCCGTGCCCTACCTGATCGTGGTTATCCTGATGAGTGTTATTTTTGATGACCAGGACATCCCGGAACTGGTTACGCTGCTGCTGGCCATGTGTATCACCGGCTGGTGCGGCACTGCCCGTTTCGTCCGTTCCGAGATGCTGCGCATCAAGTCCGAGGAGTTCACCCTGGCTGCTCAGCTGCTGGGTGTCAGCCCCTGGAAGATCGTGACCCGTCACTTCATCCCCAACACCATCAGCATCATCATCGTCAACATCACCTTCTCCATCCCCGGCTACATCTTCTCTGAGGCATTCCTCAGCTACCTGGGCCTGGGTATCCAGCCCCCCGGAACTTCCTGGGGCGCACTGGCCTCTATGGCTCAGTCCCAGTTCACCTTCTATCCCTATCTGCTGTTCTGGCCCGTTCTGATGATCGCGCTGACCATGCTGTGCTTCACCCTGATCGGTGAGGGCCTGCGTGATGCGCTGGATCCCAAGGCCAGAAAGTAATCGGAGGAAATAACTATGGAAAACAAAGAAAAGATCCTTGAGGTAAATAACCTGGGTGTTTCCTTCCATACCTATGCCGGTGAAGTCAAGGCTGTCCGCGGTGTCAGCTTCCACGTGAACCGGGGCGAGACCCTGGCTTTCGTCGGTGAGTCCGGCTGCGGCAAGACTGCCACCGCCAAGGCCATTATGCGCCTGTGGAATCCCCCCTTCGTGGAGATCAAGAAGGATTCTTCCATGAAGTATAACGGCGAAGAGATCATGGATATGGACAACAAGCAGCTGCAGAGCCTCCGCGGCAACAAGATCTCCATGATCTTCCAGGATCCCATGACCTCTCTGAACCCCACCATGACCGTGGGCAAGCAGATCATGGAAGGCCTGATCCTGCACCAGGGTATGAACAAGAAGCAGGCCCGGGAGGCAGCACTGGATATGCTGCGTCTGGTCAAGATCCCCGCACCTGAAAAGAACATCGATTCCTATCCCCACCAGCTGTCCGGCGGTATGCGCCAGCGTGTCATGATCGCCATGGCACTGGCAAACAAGCCCTCCATCCTGATCGCTGACGAGCCCACCACCGCTCTGGACGTGACCATTCAGGCCCAGATCCTGGATCTGCTGCAGAACCTGAAGGATGAGATGGATACCGCCATCATTCTGGTTACCCATGACCTGGGTGTTATCGCCAACTTCGCCGACCGTGTGCAGGTTATGTATGCCGGTCAGGTTGTGGAGCGCGGCACCACCGAGGAGATCTTCAAGGATGCCAAGCATCCCTACACCTGGGCACTGCTCAGCTCCGTCCCCGCTCTGGCTAAGGAGAACAAGCAGGAGCTGTACGCACTGAAGGGTACTCCCCCTGATCTGCTGCTGCCCCTGGAGCGCTGCCCCTTCGCAGCCCGCTGCGAATACTGCATGGAGATCTGCCGCGAGAAGAATCCCGCCGAGGTTTCCCTGGGCGATACCCATTCCGTCGCCTGCTGGCTGCAGCATCCCGATGCTCCCCAGGTGGAATCTTTCTATGACAGGAGGGTGAAATAATGGCTGAGTATTTGGTTGAAGCAAAAAATCTTTGCAAGTATTTCAGAGTCGACCGGAAGCGTATGCTGAAGGCCGTTGACGATGTGACCCTGTCCATCCGCAAGGGCGAGACCCTGGGCCTGGTTGGTGAGTCCGGCTGCGGCAAGACCACCTGCGGCCGTACCCTGCTGCATCTGTATGAAGCCACCTCCGGCCAGATCTTCTTTGACGGCAAGGACGTGTCCAAGCTCCACGGCAAGGACAACATGGAATTCAAGCACCGGGCACAGATGATCTTCCAGGATCCCTACTCTTCTCTGGACCCCCGTATGACCATCGGTGAGATCATCTCCGAGGGTATGGATGTGCACCTGAAGCTGACCGGTGAGGAGCGTCAGAAGCGCATTGTGGAGCTGCTGGCTGCCGTTGGTCTGACCGAGCAGTTTGCAGGCCGTTTTGCCCATGAGCTGTCCGGCGGTCAGCGTCAGCGCGTCGGCATTGCCCGTGCCCTGGCTGTGGACCCCGACTTCATCGTCTGCGACGAGCCCATCTCCGCTCTGGACGTTTCCATCCAGGCGCAGATCGTCAACCTGCTGATCAAGCTGCAGAAGGAGAGAGGCCTGACCTATCTGTTCATTTCCCACGACCTGAGCATGGTCAAGCACATCTCCGACCGCGTTGGTGTTATGTACCTGGGTTCTCTGGTGGAGCTGGCCTCCTCCGAGACCATCTTCAAGAACGCAAAGCACCCCTACACCCAGGCTCTGATGGCTGCCATCCCCGAGGTCGACTTCGACGGCGACGGCAAGAAGACCATCGAGCGTCTGGAGGGCGAGGTGCCCAGCCCCATCAATCCTCCTCCCGGCTGCCGTTTCGCTGCCCGCTGC
>RHMF01000880.1_pt1 | contig 13461 bp, 10 predicted proteins | sample 5365151 | NCBI WGS metagenome assembly RHMF01 (sample SAMN10266501, study PRJNA497801) | feces metagenome | isolation source: feces | host: Bos taurus | place: China: Prairie of Fairy Mountain | collected 2017-08-14 | reverse complement strand
ATAGTTATCCTGTGGCCCGAAATCAAGCGTCTGATTATGGGTCTTTTCTCACGCACATTTAACGACGAGCAGGCATACATCATAAAACTGATTATCTCGATGATTCCCATTGCAATAGTGGGTTTTTCGCTGAAAGATTATCTCAACGCAATGCTCTCATCGCCCTATATCCTCACGATTGTAGGTGCGATGTTGCTTTTGACAGCCGTGCTGCTCACCTTTGCTTATTACGCACGCCCACGCAACAAGACGACAATATCGTACCATGATGCAGCGATTATAGGCGTGGCACAAGCCGTTGCCGCTATGCCGGGATTGTCGCGTTCGGGCTCGACCATAGCTACAGGTATCATCCTCGGCAACGAAAAGAGTCTGGTGGCACAGTTCTCCTTCCTGATGGTGCTGGCACCTATTCTGGGCGAGATGCTGCTCAACATCGTAAAGGGCGAAGTGGTATTTTCGTCTATAGGTCTTGTTCCCCTTATGGCGGGCTTCGTAGCGTCGTTTGTGGTGGGTTGTCTGGCCTGCAAATTTATGCTGGGCATCGTCAGACGCGGAAAACTCGTATGGTTTGCCGTATATTGTGCCATAGTGGGAGTAATCTCTATAATCTGTAATTTCATATAACCTGTAAATAAATGAGTCAAAACGAATCGCTTCGCGGGATAGACTTCCCCGAAGGATATATAGCCGTCATAGACAAGCCTTTGGAGTGGACCTCAACAGATGTGGTGCGGAAGATAAAATACGCCTTGCAGCACAAGTTGGGCTACCGCAAGATAAAAATCGGCCACGCCGGAACACTTGACCCTCTGGCTACGGGAGTGCTTATTGTCTGCATAGGCAAGGCAACAAAGATGGTCAATGCACTGCAAGCCGAGGAGAAGGAGTATATCGCCGAGCTGGAGCTGGGTGCAACCACTCCGAGCTTCGATATGGAGCATCCCATCGATTGCCGCTACCCCACCGAGCATATCACACGCGAGATGATAGAGCAGGCGATGCAGAGTCTTACGGGCGAACGCCTGCAAGCACCGCCTATCTACTCGGCAAAGAAGGTCGAGGGTGTGAGAGCATACGAGTTTGCCCGTGCCGGCGAGGAGGTGGAGCTGAAAAAGGCCCTTATCAACATCTACGAGATGGAGATTCTGGAGCTGGATATGCCGCGACTGAAAATCAGAGTGCGTTGCAGCAAGGGTACATATATCCGTTCACTGGCACAGGAGATTGGTCAGGCGGTGAACAGCGGAGCATATCTCACATCGTTAAGACGCACCCGCAGTGGAGGTTTCACTGCCGAAAATGGCTGGAATCTGCAAGATTTTATGAAAAAATTGGCAGAGTGTGAAACAAAATAGCGAATCTATCGTATTTATTATTGATATTTGTGTCTATTACATCAAGATAAAATTATGAAATTATCTCAATACGGATATGACTATTCGGCCGATATGCTGGCCCAATATCCTATGGATAATCGTGACGAATCACGATTGATGGTTGTTAATCGCAAGACAGGAGAGATTCAACACCGCATTTTCAAGGACATTATCGAGTATTTTGACGAGAAAGATCTCTTCTTGTTCAACGACACCAAGGTTTTCCCCGCACGCCTCCACGGTAACAAGGAGAAAACCGGTGCCGAGATTGAGATTTTCCTCCTTCGTGAGTTGAATCGCGAGTTGCGTCTTTGGGATGTATTGGTGGACCCAGCACGTAAGATTCGTATCGGCAACAAGCTCTATTTCGGCGAGGATGATATGATGGGTGCCGAGGTTATCGACAACACAACATCGCGTGGCCGCACGCTGCGTTTCCTTTTTGATGGCTCTTACGAGGAGTTCAAAGAGGCGTTGTATCGCCTGGGAGAGACCCCTCTGCCCCGCTGGGTGAGAGAGAAAGTTGAGCCCGAAGATGCCGAGAGATACCAGACCATATTCGCCTCGGCAGAGGGTGCTGTGGCTGCCCCAACGGCAGGTATGCACTTCTCAAAGCACCTGCTTAAACGCATGGAAATCAAAGGTATCGACGCTGCCTTCATAACCCTGCACGCCGGCCTGGGCAACTTCCGTTTTGTGGATGTAGAGGATTTGTCAAAGCACAAGATGGACTCTGAACAATATATCGTTTCGGAGAAGGCAGCCGAGCAGGTAAACAGAGCCAAGCGAGAGGGTCACAAGGTAGTAGCTATCGGCACAACCGTCATGCGAACTATCGAGACCGTCGTATCGACAGGTGGCATGATCAAGGCTTCGGAGGGCTGGACCAACAAGTTCATCTTCTGTCCTTACGACTTTACCGTTGCCGATGCTATGGTATCCAACTTCCACCAGCCTCTCTCAACACAGTTGATGATGGTGGCAGCCTTTGGCGGTTATGACAACATCATGAACGCCTATAAAGTTGCCAAAGAGGAGGGATATCGTTTTGGTACCTACGGAGATGCAATGCTCATCCTGTAATGACATTATAACTCATTTTACGGAGCTGACTGCATCGATTCATTAAGAAAATTCGTATATTTGCACATTGTAAAACCCAAATATAAATGGCTTCAAGCAAAATATTATACGTCTGTCAGGAGATTATGCCATATCTGCCGGAAAGTGAACTCTCTGCACTCTGCCGACAGCTATCGCAGGCCATGCACGAAAGAGGCAACGAGATTCGTACATTTATGCCCCGCTACGGCTGCATAAATGAACGCCGTAATCAACTGCACGAAGTACAACGCCTGTCGGGAATGAACCTCATCATTAACGACAATGATCACCAGCTGATAATCAAGGTCGCATCCATACCTTCGGCTCGTATTCAGATATACTTCATCGACAACGATGATTATTTCTCTCGCAAGGCTGTTCTGACCGACGAGAACGGTAACGATTTTGCCGACAACGACGAGAGAGCAATATTCTTTGCACGAGGCGTGTTGGAGACTGTACGCAAGCTCGGCTGGGCTCCTATGGTCGTACATTGTATGGGCTGGATGTCGGCCGTTACACCAATCTATTTGAAGAAGGTGTTTGCCGACGACCCCATTTTCCGCGATGTAAAAATCGTGGTATCGTTGTGCAATGACCGCTTTGAGGGTGAGTTAAGCAGCGATTTCGCAGAGAAAATCGCCAACGAGGGTGTTGTCGATGAAAATTTGGATAGATTATCTACTCCATCATACGAAAACCTTTATCGTTTCGTTATAGATTATGCCGATGGCATCACTGTCACTTCGGCTGATGCCGACAAGGAGCTGGTAGAGTATGCCCGCAAGAGTGGCAAGCCTATGCTCGAATACCAGAACCCCGAGGAGGCGGAGTTTTTCGATAATTACAAACGCTTTTATGAAGAGTTACAATAAAATTCAACGCCTGCTCTCTTCGGCTATTGTCGCCGTGATAGCCTTCTGGGCAACGCTTACCGGCTGTACGACAACAGCCGACTATACACTCGGAGAGGAGTTTGCTCCGGGACACCAGCAGCTGGAGATGCGTTATCGTCTGTATAAGGGCGGTATGCTTCAGGAGAAGGGTGCGGAGGATACTCCCTGCAAGGTCTTTGAGACGCGTCTGTATCGTACCGACTCGGTATCGGGCGGCTCGCTGTCAAACCTCTATCTGGGTTTGCAGAACCACAACCGCTATGGTACCCGTAAGATGGGCTTCGCAAGCCAGTACCTCTTTATGACGGGTGTGGATGACTCTATGGGATTCGGCTATCGCCCCGTATATGACTCTATGATGTTCCTCTTTAAGGTCGATACCTTTGCCGGTGATACCACAAAGCCTATCAAGTACAATGTCTATGCACTTACGGCAGATCTGGTGAACGAGCAGTCGGAGGACTCGGTCTTCATCGTTACCTATGACCCACGCACAGCGGGACATCTGGCAGCTGATGCACAGCCTATCTATACGTTTGAGTATCCCAACCCTGCAAAGGGTATATATACCACATCGAAGATGTTGCGTATGCAGGAGACTCCCCACACAAAGGAGTTTTTGAATAAGTTGCTCTGTCTGGAGCTGGACGAGAATGGTCTTGCAAACAGCAACACCGAGTTCTATCAGACAGATTCTGCCTTCGTACATAACTTCCCCGGTCTCTTCATCGAGCCTGCCGAGGATATGCCCGAAGGTGAGGGTTCGGCCTTCTCGTTTGAGCCTACTTCGACCGGTATCGGCTTCTATGGCCGTATGCGTCACCCCGGTGCCGATACGGAGTTGATGTCAGACTCATTGCAGATGAACTACTACTTCCACGACGATAAGGCTCAGGGCTACGGAAACGCACGAGCACAGCGTGTGACACTCGACTACGGAGCTTCGGATTTCGCCTCTACGCCTATGTATGAGACCGAGCAGAATCGTCCCGAGGTGGAGATTGGATATGTTGATGGTTGCGGCGGTATGATTACCGAGCTGACCTTCACCAAAGAGTTCCTCTATTCATTGTACGACATGGTGAAGAACGATAGTGGTGAGGTTACTCACGAGTCAGCAGCTCTGAATCAGGCGGCACTTCGCATCTACATCGAGGAGGCTGAGTATGATTATACTCTGCTCAACCCTATCACCTGGGCTGATAAGCTCAACCACTCGATGTCGCGTCTGGGTCTTTATCTCAACTACAAGACACTGACACCAATCCCCGACTATATGTACAGCGTGGAGTCAAGTGGTGGATCATTGGCATACAATGGTTATGTAAATCGCAGTTTGGCCTGCTACGAGATGAATATCACCTCGTATCTGCAACAGATTATAAACAACATTATCAAGATGGCTCCTGCAAGCAGCGAGGAGATTGACTTCGAGGAGATGAACATCCCGCCCCGATTCTATGTCGGTCCGGCAATGGGCTCTATCTTCACCTTCAACCGTTCGGCAATACAGGGTGCCGACAAGGAGTTCAATCCGGCAGCTATCGAGCTGGAAGTTGTTTATACTCTGGTCAAATAGAGTAACGAAATATACCTTGACAAACCTAAGTGATGGCGACTTAGGTTTTGTCGTATTAAGCGTAAAGAGTAAGAAATGCAAGAAAATTTAGTTATTGTAGAGTCTCCCGCCAAAGCCAAGACCATCGAGAAATTCTTGGGCAAGGAGTATATAGTAAAGTCAAGTTTCGGACATATCCGCGACCTGTCAAAGCGAGGACTCGGCATCAGTATCAATAATGGTTTTACTCCCGATTACGAGGTTCTGGACAAGCAACGCAAGGTTGTGGATGAGCTCTCGAAGCTCTCAAAGCAGGTAAAGACCGTATGGCTCGCATCCGATGAGGACCGTGAGGGAGAGGCTATCGCCTGGCACCTGGCAGAGGTATTGTCGCTGCCGGTGGACAAGACCAAACGAATCGTTTTCCACGAGATTACAAAGTCGGCAATCCTCAACGCGATAGAGGAGCCACGCACGATAGATATGAATCTGGTAAATGCACAGCAGGCTCGTCGTGTGCTGGACCGCATCGTGGGTTTTGAGCTCTCGCCCGTATTGTGGAAGAAGGTACGCCCCGCACTCTCGGCAGGACGCGTGCAGAGTGTTGCCGTGCGTCTTATCGTAGAACGCGAGAGAGAGATTATCGGATTCAACTCAACGCCATATTTCCGCGTTGTAGCACACTTCTACCCCGAGGGAGACGAGAACAAAACACTCTTCAAGGCGGAGTTGCAACACCGCTTTGAGACTATGGAGCAGGCTACCGAGTTCCTCAATAGCTGCAAGGGTGCTTCGTTCACTGTTGTCAAGGCCGAGGAGAAGCCCGTGAAACGTTATCCCGCAGCTCCGTTTACGACCTCTACACTCCAGCAGGAGGCAAGCCGTAAATTGGGTATGTCGGTATCGCAGACTATGTCGGTGGCACAGCACCTCTACGAGCAGGGTCTTATTACTTATATGCGTACCGACTCGGTAAACCTCTCGGCACAGGCCATTGCTCAGTGCAAGAGTGAGATTACCCGTCTGTTCGGCGACAAATACTCATCGGCACACAACTACAAGACCAAGACCAAGGGAGCACAGGAGGCTCACGAGGCTATCCGTCCATCATATATCGACCGCACGGAGATTGAGGGCTCGGCTGTAGAGAAGCGTCTATATGAGCTTATCTGGAAACGCACCGTAGCGTCGCAGATGGTTGCAGCCGATCTGGATCGCACCACCATAGTTATCGATATGGATGGCACGAAGTGGGAGTTTGTAACCACCGGTGAGGTTGTTCGCTTTGATGGTTTCCTGCGTCTTTACTCGGAATCAACCGACGAGGAGCCCACATCGGAGAGCAGCGAGGGCATATTGCCGAAGATGGCTGTGGGCGAGAAGGTTATCTCGACACAGATTGTCGCTACGGAGAAGTTTACACAAGCCCCCGCACGCTACAACGAGGCATCGCTGGTAAAGCGTCTGGAGGAGCTGGGTATCGGTCGTCCTTCAACCTATGCACCCACAATCACGACGATTATCAATCGTGGCTATGTGGTAAAGCAGAACAAGGAGGCACAGAAACGCACCTACACAACTCTTACCCTCTCATCATCGGGTAAGATTTCGGAAAAACACCCCTCGGAGAGCTATGGCAAGGAGAAGAACCGCCTGGCTCCGACCGATATAGGAATGGTCGTTAATGACTATTTAGAGTCGCAGTTCGAGCAGATTATGGACTACAACTTCACGGCAAATGTCGAGAAGGAGTTTGACCGCATCGCCGAGGGCGACATCACCTGGAACGAGATGATTTCACGCTTCTATCAGCCCTTCCACAACCTTGTGGACAAGGCCATTGAGACACAGACCGACAAGAATAATCAGGTACGTGTGCTTGGCGTGGACCCCACAACGGGACACGAGGTCAAGGCCCGCATAGGTCGCTATGGTCCTATGGTGGAGATTGAGGGCGGCGAGGGCGAGAAGGGTCGCTTTGCGTCGTTGAAGAAGGGTCAGCTCATTGAGTCTATCACTTTGGAGGAGGCTTTGGAGCTGTTTGCTCTGCCCCGCAACCTCGGCATATATGAGGGTGAAGAGGTATGGGTAGGACTCGGCAAGTATGGTGCTTATGTCCGCTACGGAAAGTCATTTGCTTCGCTGCAAAAGGGTGATGACCCCTACACCATAACATACGAAAGAGCCATTGAGCTTATCGCACAGTCGAAGGCCTCGACAGCCGCTGCGGCAGAGCCCTTGAAGCGTTTCGAGGAGGATGCCGATATGTGTATCAAGAGTGGCCGTTATGGTGCTTACATCGCCTACAAGGGCAAGAACTACCGCATAACAGGTGCTCGCAAGGTTGAGAACCTCACATACGAGGATTGCGTGAAGATTGTCAATTCATCGAAGAAGAAATAAGGATTAAACTTTAACAATAAACCCAAAACGAAAAAACTATGAAACGATTTGCACTTTTGACCGTAGCCATCCTGGGTCTGGCTCTCTCGGCCGCAGCACAGGATGAGAAGGGTTACAAATTTACCGACAACAACGAGGTAAAGACTGTACCTATCACCAATCAGTTCCGCAGTGGTACCTGCTGGTGCTACTCTACCCTCTCGTTCATCGAGGAGGAGATTCTGCGTGCCGGAGGCGAGCAGATGACTCTCTCGCAGATGTGGGTGGTACGCCACGCTTACTTTGAGAAGGCTATCAAGTATGTTCGCCTGCATGGTCACCTTAACTTTGCCGTAGGTGGAGCTGCTCACGACGTAACAGAGATGATTGCCAAGTATGGTATCGTTCCTCGCGAGGTATATACAGGTCAGAACTATGGCACAGAGCTTCCCGAGTTCGGCGAGATTGACGCTGTATTGAAGGGTTATATGGACGCTGTGCTGCAGAACAAGAACGGCAAGCTCACAACTGCATGGATTAACGGTCTGAACGGCATCCTTGACGCATACTTCGGTGTTCGTCCCGAGAAGTTTGAGTACAACGGCAAGGAGTACACTCCCCAGACTTTTGCAGAGTCTTTGCCCGTTAAGATGAGTGACTACATCGAGATTTCATCTTACACTCACCACCCCTTCTACTCTACTTTCGTGCTGGAGGTTCCCGACAACTGGATGTGGGGCGAGATGTATAACCTTCCTATGGAGGAGATGATGCAGGTACTTGACGCTGCTTTGGCAGCAGGTCATCCCGTAGCTTGGGGTGCTGACGTCAGCGAGAAGGGCTTCCGTGGCAATATGGGCGTAGGTATCATTCCCGAGGATACAGAGAAGATTATGATTGGTTCTGACGCCGAGAAGTGGGGCAAGCTCTCTGACAAGGAGAAGGAGGCAAAGATTTACAGTCTGACCGAGCCCGTAGCCGAGAAGAGTATCACTCAGGAGATGCGTCAGGAGGCTTACGACAACTACCAGACAACCGACGACCACGGTATGGTTATCGTAGGTACTGCCACTGCACAGAATGGTGCGAAGTTCTACCGTATTCAGAACTCTTGGGGTGAGAGTGGTCCTTACAAGGGCTTCTACTACTTCTCTCGTCCTTTCGTAGAGTACAAGACTATGGACTTTATGGTTAATAAGAATGTTGTTCCAAAGGAGATTTTGAAGAAGCTCGGTTTGAAATAATATTCATCATACAGAAGCGAAAACGCCTGCTCCCAATCGAGAGCAGGCGTTTTCTTCTAAATACTAAAAGGAGTTATGAAAAACACATCTAATCACAAATTACGCTACCATAGGTTGTCGCTGTCGTCATTGTCGTAGTCCGAGAAGTCATCGCTGGCATCAGCACACGAGAAGTCGTCACAAAAATCATCCTCGTCACTATCCTCATAATCGTAGTCGGAGTATGAATTATCATACACGCTGTGGCTCTCCGTTTTAGAGTCGCCACTCAACTTGTCAACTAACCACGCTGCCACCAGCCAATCCCAAAGAGACATAATTCCGATTTTTTGTTTGCACTGCAAAGGTAAGCCGCCTTTGTGACAACTCTTGACACAAAGTAAAAAATACACAAAAAAACTCCGACCCGAAGGTCGGAGTTTTTCTATATGTAGTAAGCGACTAACCGTACCCGCTGCATTACAACTTGCTCAACGCATCGAAGCCCTTGCCATAGACTCCCATTACCGAGCCCATAGTGATAAAGGCGTTTTCGTCGATACGGCGGGCAATCTTCAATATCATCGAGGCATCGCGTTTACGGCACACAACCATAGCAATCTTGCAATCCTGCTTGGTGTACCAGCCCTTGCCATCCATAAGCGTAACGCCACGGTGTGCCTCCTCGTTGATAGCGGTAGCAATCTCATCATACTTGGGGCTGATGATGAAAATCTGGCTCGACTGCTGATTTCCCGACTGAATCAAATCGACCGTATAGCCATACACAGCAATCATCATATAACCATAGACGATGGTTGTGATGCCGGCCGTAATATCGTCAGCCACGAAGATTGAGCTGCCGATAATGAAGGTATCGCTGGCGATAACGATACGGCCATAGCTTACGGTCTTATACTTATTGATAATCATCGCAGCGATATCCGTTCCTCCCGTAGAGCCGCCCTGACTGAATCCCAAAGCAACACCCGTACCCGAAATAACGGCACCCATAATCACCAGCAGGATGTTATGAGCATCGATGTTCTGCACATAGTTGAGAAGGAAATCGGGTGGCAGAATCTCGCCCCACGCATCCATGGCGATAGAGAGCACCACGATACAATAGATGGTCTTGACACCAAAATTCCATCCCACAATAAAACCACCCGCTATAAGAAGAATAGCGTTGATAATAAAGACAAACGTACCCATCGAAATCACGGGGAAGATGTGGTTAAGGATAAGCGACAGACCTGCCGCACCACCACCCATACCTCCCGCAGGAATGATACAGGCAATCCATCCAAACGCATAAAGGAACATAGCGAAGGTCATCACCAGATACTCCTTTACTCCTCGCATAAGGGTTGTTGTTGAGAGTTGCATAACTTACAAAATAAAAGTTAAACTACTATTTTTGGTTTTAATTATATATCTTTATTAGATTTCGGGTGCAAATGTATTAAAAAAATCGCCTTGATGTACTCCTAATTGCTCTAATTTTTCATCCAACATCGACAAAAGTGTCTCATTGCGTACAAGTCCCCACCCTTCGGTGTGGTGAAAACGGGGCGGAGCCTCACCGGCAAACCTCTCCACGACCAAATCGGGACGCAGGCGTCGCAGTATCTCAACGAAGAGGTCGAGATACTCGTCAATGGTCCAGAAACGGAATCTCTCGGGGTGTGCATCATACTCTGCGGCGAGGGGCGTACCACGAAAGAGTTGCAACTGGTGAAACTTGATGGTATCTATTTTCAGCGAATTTATCCTCTCGGTCTGCGAGATAAGCATCTCGTCACTCTCGCCGGGCAGACCCAGAATAAAGTGAGCCCCGCAGTGGATACCCCTCTCGGCCGTAAGCGAGATGGCTCTCTCGGCTGTGGCGAAGTCGTGACCACGATTGATGCGATGCAGCGTAGCATCGTAACACGACTCCACGCCATACTCTATGGCGACATATTTTCGGGCAGCAAGGTCGGCAAAGTAATCCAGCTTACGTTCATCTATGCAGTCGGGACGTGTGCCGACAACGATGCCCGCCACGTCGGGGTGTGAGAGAGCCTCATCGTAGCACTCACGCAGCCTCTCCAACGTAGCATAAGTATTTGAGAATGACTGAAAATAGACTAAATATTGCTGTGCCTCACGGTAGCGGCGGCGATGAAACTCCACGCCCTCGTCAATCTGCTGCGTGATGCTCTTCGAGGGTTGGCAGTAGGAGGGTGTGAAGGCGGCATTGTCGCAGAATGTGCAACCGCCCGTAGATATTTTCCCATCACGGTTGGGACAGGTAAAACCGGCATTGACGGTCACCTTCTGCATTCGGTGGCCGAACATACGACGAAAATATGCCGCATAGGAGTAGAATCGTCGGCTATCGCCCCAGGGATATATCTGCATAGCTGATCAAATATAGGGTTGGACCCATCCACAATGCAAATGTAGGCAAGTTTTGATAAATTTCCCCGCATTGGCTGAAAAAATGTGCCGAATAAATCGTACCTTTGGAGAAATTATGAGTTATCTGTTTGCCGACATAGTACTTCCGCTGGCACAGCCGGCATACTGCTTCTCTGTACCCGAGGGTATGGAGTTGCAGACAGGAGATGCTGTGTCGGTACAGTTCGGACATCGCAACATCTATACGGGTATCGTGTGGCGACTGCACAACGAACGACCCGATGTAAAACGCATAAAATCAGTAGGTCGCAAGCTATACGACAGGCCTCTGCTTGACGATAAGCAACGACAGATGTGGGAGTGGATGGCCGACTACTATATGTGCAGCATAGGCGAGGTTATGCGTATGGCCCTGCCCTCGATGATTAAGCCTCAGGGACGCGATGACGAGGAGTTCTCGGCTGACGAGTTCCGACCCCGCACCGAGGCCTACATCTCGCTAAGCGACGAGTGGCAAGAGAGGGAGAGGTTGGAGGCGGAGTGTGAACGCATCTCACGCCGAGCACCACGCCGCAGTCAGATTTTGCGTTTTCTGAGGGATTTTCCCGCCACAAGACGCAACACGCTTGGCGAGATTCCCCGACGGCTCGTAGAGTGCGATGCCACGATGCTTACGGCACTACGCAAGGCGGGATATATAACGATAAACGAGAGAGTAAGAGAGGTTGAACGCAACGAAAATGTGTCGTTCTCATTACCCACCCTCACCCCACTGCAACAGACCGTTGTGGAAGAGATACACTCCTCGCAGGCCAAAGGCAAAGCGACACATCTGCTGCACGGCATCACAGGTTCGGGCAAGACCGAGATTTATATGACGCTGATAGGCGAGGTGCTGGCTCGCGGAGGCGATGTGCTGTTGCTGGTGCCGGAGATAGCCCTCACATCGCAACTCATACAGCGTATGGAGAGCATATTCGGCTCACGCATAACGGCTTACCACTCAAAGCTGACTATGTTGCGACGCACCGAGAGTTATATGCGTCTGCTCCGTAGCCGGGGCGGAGAACTTATCATAGGAGCCCGCTCGGCAATCTTTCTGCCGATACACCACCTGCAACTCGTCATCGTGGATGAGGAGCACGACCAGAGCTACAAGCAGAGTGACACGGCTCCGCGTTACAATGGCCGCGATATGGCCGTTCTGCTCGCATCACTATATGGAGGCAACACTCTTTTGGGAAGTGCCACGCCATCGCTGGAGAGCTATGCCAATGCACAGGCGGGCAAGTATGGTTATTCGTTGCTGGCAGAACGCTATGGAGAGTCGCAGCCGCCACATGTGATTCTCTCCGACACGATGCGCGCCGTCAAGCGAGGAGAACGCAAGGGCCATTTCAACCATATACTGCTACGACACATCGAGGAGGCTCTGTCGCGTAAAGAGCAGGTTATGTTATTCCAGAATCGCAGAGGATTTACGCCCTACATAATGTGCAGCAGCTGTGGCTGGAGTCTGCGTTGCCCCTCGTGCAATGTCACGCTGACGCAACACCGTACAAACAATCGTATGGAGTGCCACTACTGCGGATATACCGCCCCCGTACCTCAACACTGCCCGCAATGCGAAACCGCCGACCTGAAACCTATGGGCTTCGGCACGGAGAAGGTCGAGGAGGCCATTGCCGAGATATTCCCGACGGCACGAGTGGCACGCCTTGACCGCGACACATCTACCTCGGAGAGTGCCTACTCACGCATCATACGCGACTTTGAAAGCGGGCAGACCGACATACTTGTCGGAACGCAGATGATAACCAAAGGCTTTGACTTCGGCCGCGTATCGGTAGTGGGCATACTAAATGCCGACAACCTGCTCTTCTCACCCGACTTCCGAGCCTCGGAGAGAGCCTTTCAGCTGCTTATGCAGGTGGCAGGCCGTGCCGGTCGCCGCGAAAAGGAGGGTGTGGTGATTATACAGACCTCGGAACCTGAAAACAGGGTGCTGAAACAGGTCGTGCAGGATGATTACGAGGCTATGGCACGCTGCGAGTTGCAGGAACGACACGCCTTCGGCTACCCGCCCTACTCGCGTCTGATTCGCCTTACGCTGCGACACGAAAACGTGCAGCTGTTGCGAGGGGCTGCGACGGAGCTTGTCGAGAAGTTGCGAAAGAGCTTCGGCAGTCGTATATTCGGGCCTGTAGCTCCACCCATAGACCGTATTCGCGGGCTACACATCTTGCAGATAATGATTAAGATAGAGCTGGGTCGTTCGATGGCTCGTGCCCGACAATTTTTGCAGAACGACATCAACAACATAGTGTCACAAAAGGAGTACAAAACGGTTAACATTGCCATAGATGTCGATGCTCAGTGATATATTCTGGGATATATTCTCACTCTTCGCACCCCGCACCTGCCCCGTATGTGGCGAAAAACTTCCTCGCCACAACATAGCCGTATGCACACTATGTGAGGTAACCGCCCCGCTTACAAACCTGTGGCAGGAG
>RHMF01000878.1_pt1 | contig 13466 bp, 11 predicted proteins | sample 5365151 | NCBI WGS metagenome assembly RHMF01 (sample SAMN10266501, study PRJNA497801) | feces metagenome | isolation source: feces | host: Bos taurus | place: China: Prairie of Fairy Mountain | collected 2017-08-14 | reverse complement strand
TTTCTTCTATCCCAACCACACCAGAATGGATTGTAGCTTTCTGGCACGTCATCGTTCAATAACAATAGACAAAAATCACTTCCTGCACTCATATAGGTATTATCGTATGCTTTTAACTGAGCTCCGGTCAATGATTTTGAGCGTGAAGGTTCTGAGGCTGGGGTACTGCAACCTGAGGTCTCATATTTGAAATAGAAAACGAATTGTGAGTAGTATGAATTCGAAACAACATCTTCTATACAATGTGCTGCTGTTAAGATATATGGTGTTTTATCGTAGTTAGTGTTGTTTATAAGAGAACCTGAACACCAACCCATATATTGAGAACTCATTCTGACTTGTATTCTCACCACTGCACGTTGTTGTTTTCTGAAATTATCTCCCTCGGAACAATTAACATTCACATTACAACTGCCTGAGGAACGATATTCATTAGATGCTTTCTCTTGTATATCTCTATATGCGTAACCGATTTCACTGATTTCTATGTCAGATTTTGTTCTTGCATCAAGCGGTTCTAAGTATTCGAAAATCACCTTCTCCCCTTCTAAATATTCGGTTGCAAAGGTTCTCAAATCGTGATTGTTAATTGATGTGAATGCACCTAAAACTTTAGTTCTTGATTCATTATAAACGAACAATTTTCCGCCCTCTACCAAACGAAAACGATTTGAATAGAATACCAATGCCTGAGCCTCTGGAACCTCTACTGCAAGTCTATAAATTCTTCCCTCTTTTGTTTCAATCATATCTGCATGTTCGAAAAAGTCTTTACCACAAGGAAGAATCACTCCAAAGCGACGCATCTTGAACAAGGCTTCTTCGCTTTCGTCCTCTTCAATTACTTGTGTCAAATCTGGCTTTTCAATTTGAATTGTAGATATTGCCGATGGTATATCTTTTAATGAAAAAGATAGTGGCAACTCTCCTGTGCTTAACTGTGCTTTTGCTGCAAAACAAAGCAAGAGTGTAGCAAAATACATCAAAAATTTTCTCATATTACTTATTTGTTTTTAGTTATTATATACTTAAATATCAAACTATTGCTTTAATATATCTTCATGAATGCGTAATATCTGAGGCAAATGCATTGTCGTATCGTCGTGATAGATAAGATAATCAACCAATTTGTTCTTTTTCTCTTGTGGCATTTGATTATTGATTCTTTCTAAGACTTGTTCTTTGGTGCAGCTATCCCTTTGCATAACTCGTTTTATGACTATATCTTGAGGGGTAGTTATTCCAATGGTTTTTGTAAAGTGTTTATCTAAGTTGTTTTCGAACAAAATCGCACTTTCCATTATTACATAAGGCGAATGTTGCTTCTTGCTCCAAGTGTCAAAGCGTTTAAACACACGAGGGTGCATCATTGCATTTAGTTGTTGTAATTTGTTTTCGTCGCAAAAGACAATGGAGGCAAGTTTCTTTGTTTGGAGTTTTCCATCGACCACTACCTCTTTGCCAAACTTTATAGCAATTTCATTTAACAAGGATTCATCTTCATACAAGACTTTTGCCTCCTTGTCTGAGTAAAAGACGGGAATGCCTATTGTTTCAAAGACATGGGCAACTAAACTTTTGCCGCAACCTATGCCTGATGTAAGTCCTATTTTCAACATTACTTTTGTATTACATAATCAACCTTTGGCGGATCGATTGATATTACTTTAATAAATTCGGGAACGTTATTAAGGATTACTCGTAGCTTTTTCTTCTTTTCTTCATTGCTATGAACAACATAAGCATTCATATTGTCTGTATCTACTTTCTTATAATCCTCCATTGCAACCTTATATCTGACTTTTACATAAGATGGGAACAAACGTAGTTTCTCATTTTTAGCTGTAATTGCCGATACGGGCAAAGTAACTATGTTTTCGGTGTATTCTTTAACCGTGATATGCAAACCAACATTTGTAAGCGGTAGGTTTAAGTTAGTTTTTTTATGGTCGAAATCAATAGGTATAAATGTAAATGTGTTTCTATTGATTCCTTGTAAATGGATTTCTTTTGTGTAAAGGGTATCGATTTTTTGCAATTCCTCTAAGCTGCCTTCTATTTCTATGAAATTATCTGAAAGTGTTGGTGCCTCTGATAAGGCAAAGGGTTGCTTACAGCTTACCTCTACCCTGCTAACAAGCGGAACTGATTTTGAGTAAGTTTTATTCCATTTTAAGCTTAAGGTATCTGGCATAATTTGTATTGGGACTTTATCCATTCCAATACTGCTTAAAACTTGTTTATTGATGAATCCTATTGGTATTTTGGCCGTTCCGTTTTGTATGTTGAGAGATAGATTGTCGACATTTATGTCTAAGGTCTTTTGTTCTTGGAATAATAGACGGCTTGTGAGTAAGTCAAATCCTGAACTTTTGATATGAACTTGTACAACGCTATCGCTGCAATAGAATTGTTGGTTTGGGTGATTCAAACTCGAAAATACAACGGGCAAAGAATAATTGTATTGATATTCCTTTCCCATTACAACAAATAACCACAAAGCAAAACTTAAACAAAGGCAAACAAAAACGTTTCTGACTCTTGAATCTGTCAGAAATCCATAAAAAATGGTCTTCTTTTTCTTTTCCTTTGTCTGCATTTTCTTTCAAACAAAATGAGCGTCTCAAACCCTTTAAGGCAAGACGCTCTATTTTACTTACGTCAAATCCTTATTAGGTTATTTCTTTTGCTCTGCTACAACAGACATTGCAATAGCTGTTTTCTCGAATTCAACTTTCACATCGTTTGCAACTTCAATCAACACGGTTGTTTCTCTAACCTCTGCTATCTTTCCGTGCAATCCACCTATTGTAACTACTTTTTGTCCTTTTGTAAGGGCTTCTCTAAATTTCTTTTCTTCTTTTTGTCTTTTTTGTTGTGGACGAATCATAAAGAAATAGAAGATGACAATGATTGCCACCAACATAATAATTGAGCTTGTTGCTCCTCCACCTTGTGCTTGCAATAATACGCTTAACAAATTCATCTTAATTCAGTGTTTTATGTGATTATTTATTCTTTTTTTCTAGTGTACGTCTGCTATTATTCTAAGATTTGTTTTAGCAGGTTTTGTATTTGCATTAACGGTTACTTGTTTTGTTATTCTCATTCCATTAGCTCCGTCTGAATCATAAGTAACGGAAATCATACCACTTTCTCCCGGTTTGATTTCTCCTCGAGGATAATCTGCAACTGTGCAACCGCATGAGGTGTTTACTTCATATATCACAAGATTGCAATCTCCTGTGTTGGTAAACTTAAAACTGCCTGTTACTCTTTCGCCTTCTTCAACACTACGAAAGTCTATTACATCTCTTTCAAATTTGATTGTGGTCATGTTATCTATAACGGAAACATCTATATTTTCACTATCCTTTTTTTCAGAACAGCTAAACAACAAAACCATTGAAACGATTGCTAAAAAGATATTTCTTTTCATTGTTAGTTTTCCTCTTCTCTATCAATATCTTCCTTAATTATCTTACCCTCTGCTCTCAAATCAACTAAGAATTTATCCAATAGCCCATTAACAAACAACTTACTACGCTCTGTAGAGAATTCCTTAGCCAACTCAATATACTCATTCATACTCACTCTCACAGGAACAGTTGGACAGTATATTAACTCGGTAATACCCATTTTTATTATAATTCTATCCAAAAAAGCAAGACGTTCCATATCCCAATTCTCTACATGTTTTAAGAACATTGCATCGTATTCAGAGAAGTGTGTAAGACATTTTCTCAACAAATCAGTTGCAAATATTTTACGGTCATCTCTTTCATCGCCGAACATTTGGAACAATGGTTTTCTTTCGCTATCGTCTTCTTTGAATTCTTTTAAGTAGTTTAGGAATGTAAGTCCGACAAACATAAAGTCGCTTTCCCAATACAATTGCTTCTCGAATAAGAATTCAAGGAAAGACTCATTCTTCAAAAGATAATTTCTCATCAACTGAATAACTGCTTTCTTTTCATCTTCATAAGAGCAATTCTCCAAAGCCATATAATCTTTGTAAGAATTTGAATCCTTGAAACGATTGAAGATATTCTTGAGCATATCTTTTTGCTCTACCCAATTGATTTTAAGTTTGTCTATGGCCTTTGTCAATTCCAAATTATTTCTCAATTGATTGATTAATGCGTTATTGACAAATCGCATATTCGGATTCAATTCCTCTTCTGTTGGAAAGAACTTTGTTTTAGCTTCTTCTATTTGATTCTCTGCTATATCTCTGATTTCCAAAACTGCTGAAAAGATATAGACTTCTAGTTTGTAGGTTTGCTCTATGCCTGCAAGAAAATCTTGCTCTGCTATTGCAATGTCGTTCTGCTCTGATACAATACAAGAATACAATTGTTGCAGAACTTTTGCTCGTAAGAAATGACGACTCAACATTTATTGTAAATGGATTTTCAAAAATTCAATTTGCAAAAATAGGAAAAAAAATCCGTCTGACAAAACAAAACAATGCCTTATTTATCCTATGATAAGCAAAACTGCCATAGAAAGTACAAAACTCAGAATGGTAATAATGATTCCGCTTTTGAAAAATTCCCAGAATCCAATTTTGACTCCGTATTTGTCAGCCGACTCTATAACGATTATATTCGCCATTGCTCCAATTATGGTTGCGTTTCCTGCAAGTGTAGATGCTGATGCCAAAGCCAACCATAAGGTTTCGGAATTCACACTCTCCATAAGAGGTAACATTAAGACCGTATAAGGAACATTACTTAAGATTTGACTCATCACCAAGCTAATTCCATGCAAAGACAACAATCCAACGAAATCATCTTTCAAAGGTATAGCCAACAAAGTATCTAATAAACCGGTATATCTTACCGCTCCAACGACTATGAATAAGGCTGCAAAGAACAACAACAATACCCAATCAACCTCCTTTATCAAAACCGCTGGTTTATGTTTTGAGAATAAAATAATCAAAGCCGAGGCTGCCAATGCTATTACGCAGATTGGTAGATTTAATATCTTACCCAAGAAGAATCCAACCACAAGCAATATGAATATACTTGTAGATGCGTACATGTCTTTCAATCTAAAATTAGATTCCATTGTGTAATTAAGCTGTGTTTTGTCGGAAAACTCCTTTCGATACACCAACTTAACAACCCAAATCGTAAGCAACATACCGATAATCGAAATAGGCATCAAACGAAGCATAAATTCCAAATAAGAAATCCCACTACTCAAACCAATAAGCATGTTTTGTGGATTTCCTGTTATGGTCATAGCACTACCGATATTGGAAGAAAGTATTTCAGCTATTAGATATGGAATTGGATTGGTACGAATCTTTGCACAAATAGAAATAATTATAGGCGTAAATATCAGTACTACAGCATCATTCACCAAGAAAGCTGAACCAATACCTGAAATAAAAACTATACAACTAAGTAAGCGTGTTTTTGTTGTTGCAAAACTTAATGTCTTTTCTGCAATCAAGTTGAAGAATCCATCGGCCTTTAATGCAGAAATCACAATCATCATACCAAGCAAAAGAAATATGGTATTGAAATCAATAAAATCAACAGCTTGTTCAAAAGTGATAACACCCAAACACATCATTGCCACAGAACCAATAAAAGCTGCTGAGGGACGGTCAATATTTACCTTTGGCAAACGTGTAAAGATGATTCCTATGTAAGTAATGATAAATATAATAAGGGCTGTTATCTCTATGCTCATTTGTTTCTATGTTTTATCTCTTCTTTTTGCAACAATATTTTCTTAAATATCTTTGCCTAACAAAGCAAACATATTCTTTTTATAAGCCTCAACACCCGGTTGATTAAAAGGATTAACTCCAAGCACGTAAGCACTTAAGGCACAAGAAAATTCAAAGAAATAAATCAAACTACCAATCTCCTTTTCGTTCAACTCATCTAATATGATTCTTATTTGAGAAACACCACCATCTAAGTGAGCTTTTCTCGTACCTTCTTCTGCAATATGATTTACCTCTAACAATGATTTCCCATTCAAATAATTCAAACAATCGAAGTCATTTTCGTCTATTGGAATTTCGATTCTTTGTTTACTTTTTTGAACATTAAGCACTGTTTCAAACATCAACCTCTCTCCTTCTTGAACATATTGTCCTAATGAGTGCAAATCGGTTGTATTGTTCAATCCTATAGGAAATAAGCCTTTCAGTTCCTTACCTTCACTCTCTCCGTAAAGTTGTTGCCACCAAGAAGAGAAATATTGCAATGCCGGTTCGTAAGAAACCAATGCCTCTATCTTCTTATTATTCTTATAGAAAAGGTTACGCAATCCCGCATACTTCCAAGATGGATTAGACATAGAGCGATTATCAATCACTTCATCTCTCATTTTCTTAGCACCAAGCAACAAAGCCTTTACATCAACCCCCGCAACTGCTGCTGGAATCAAACCAACTGGTGACAAAACCGAGAATCTACCGCCTATATCATCTTTAATAACAAAACTTTCATAGCCATTTTCCACACACATCTTTCTCAAAGCACCCTTACTTTCGTCGGTTATAGCTATGATTCTATCCTTTGCCTCCTTCTTACCGTATTTCTTTTCCAAAGCATTACGCAACAAACGAAAAGCAATCGCAGGTTCGGTTGTAGTACCACTTTTAGAAATTACACAAAGCGAAAATTTCTTATGTTTCAAGTACTCCAACAAATCACTCATGTAATCTTCCGAAAGATTATGTCCTGCATAAACAATTTCACAATCATGTTTATGTGATTTGGATTTGAAACTTGGTTGCAATGCACTAATCACAGCCTTTGCTCCAAGGTAAGAACCACCAATTCCGATTACTACAAATACATCTGATTTCTTTCTAATCAAATCAGCAACTTGTTCAATTTTAGCTAATTCCTCCTTAGTTACCTCCAATGGCAAATCTCTCCAACCAAGAAACTCCTCACCTTTTCCACCACCTTTGCAAACATAGTCGTGAGCAATTCTTAATTCCGCTTCAATAGTTTCAAAAGATATTTTCCCCAAATCAGAATTCGCTAATTCGAAATCAAATTTCATAATGTCTTATCGTTTGTTTAACTTGCAAATATACGAAATAATTTGACTTTTTGTTTAATTAGTCCTTATTATAAACTACTATTGTCTAATTTATTTCCAATCTTATTGATTTTAGGACAAAAAAAAGAGATGCGAATCGTTAAATCCGCATCTCCAAATATATTCTATTTATTCAAAGAACTAGCAAACTCCAAGTTCGATCATTGAATCTGCAACTTTGATAAATCCTGCTACGTTAGCACCTTTAACATAGTTGATGTAACCATCTTTTTCAGTACCATACTTAACGCAGTTTGCGTGGATTGAATCCATCATGAAGTGCAATCTTTCGTCAACTTCAGCACCTGTCCAACCAATGTGTCCAGCGTTTTGGCTCATTTCCAAACCAGATACTCCAACACCACCAGCGTTAGCTGCTTTACCAGGAGCGAAGATTACTCTTGCTTTTTGCAATTCGTGGATAGCATCTGCTGTACATCCCATGTTAGAAACTTCACAAACCAAAGTAACTCCGTTAGCTATCAATTGTTTTGCGTCTTCTCCGTTCAATTCGTTTTGGATAGCACATGGCATAGCGATATCAACTTTTGCTTCCCAAGGTTTCTTTCCAGCGATGAATGTAGCTGAAGGGAATTTGTCAGCAAATGGTTTTACAACACCATTGTTTGAAGCTCTCAATTCCAACATGTAAGCTATCTTTTCATCGTTCATACCTTCTTCATCCAAGATGTATCCGTCAGGACCAGAGATACAAACAACTTTAGCTCCCAATTCAGTAGCCTTCATAGCAGCTCCCCAAGCAACGTTACCGAATCCTGAGATAGCAACTCTCTTACCCTTCAATTCCATTCCGTGTTTTTGCAACATGTTGTTTACGAAGTAAACTCCACCGAAACCAGTTGCTTCTGGACGAAGGATAGAACCACCCCAACCAGCGCCTTTTCCTGTCAAAACTCCTGTGTTTTCACGAGCCAATTTCTTGTACATACCGTATAGATATCCGATTTCTCTTCCACCTACTCCTATGTCACCAGCAGGAACGTCTGTGTCAGGTCCTATGTATTTGTACAATTCTGTCATGAATGCTTGGCAGAATCTCATGATTTCGTTATCAGATTTTCCCATTGGGTCGAAATCAGAACCACCTTTACCACCGCCCATAGGCAAAGTAGTCAATGAGTTTTTGAAAGTTTGTTCAAATCCCAAGAACTTCAAAGTATCCAATGTTACAGCTGGGTGGAAACGCAATCCTCCTTTGTAAGGTCCAATTGCATTGTTGAATTGAACTCTGAATCCACGGTTAACTTGGATTTCTCCTTTATCGTTAACCCATTCAACCTTGAATTGGAAAACTCTATCAGGTTCTACCATTCTTTCGATAATTTTGTAATTATCGTATTTTGGGTGTTCAGCAACATATTCTTCGATTGTTTCCAACACCTCAGTTACAGCTTGCAAGAACAATGGTTGTCCAGGGTTCTTAGCTTCTACGTCTGCTAAAATTTTTTTTACGTCCATGATATTATATTTTTTAAACGTTGTTTCTAATCCCAAACAACAATGGTTTGGAAATGCAAAGTTAAACACTATTCTTTGAATAGAAAAATATTTTCACAAAAATTATTCACAACAAAATTGTGCGTTACACTATTTATGCTTGCTATTCATTGTAGCACACAAGCATATATTTCAACAAATTCTCTTTTCCTTGATATAAAAACGCGTTTTTTCTTACCTTTGCAAAAAAAAGTGTCCTATGGTTTTGACTCTTGATGAATTGAAAAACATATCCAAAGCAACGATTCTTTGTTCTGATAGAACGAAACTTGAATCCATTTTATCAACTCTTGAAATCAATTTTCTCTTATTTGATTCCAGAAGACTAAACGAAGCAAAGCATACAGCATTTTTTGCAATCAAAACCGAATATAACGATGGGCACCGTTACATTGACGAATTATACAACAATGGTGTAAGGGTATTCATTTGCCAAACGCCACCCCAAGAAATACGTTCAAATGCTTACTATCTAATAGTTGAAGACACATTGAAAGCCTTGCAAGAAGTAGGAGCATTTGTACGCAAAAGATTCAATGGAAACATAATAGCAATAAGCGGCTCAAACGGAAAAACCATAGTAAAAGAATGGACACGAACACTAATAGCCGATGACAAAAAGGTATGTTTCTCACCTCGAAGCTACAACTCACAAATAGGCGTAGCCATATCCTTGTGGCAATTAAACAACAACTACGAATTAGGAGTGTTTGAAGCCGGCATATCAAAACCAAACGAAATGCAAGCCCTACACGATATGATTCAACCAAACATAGGCTTGTTTACAAATATAGGAGACGCCCATGGAGTAAACTTCCATAGCATAGAAGAAAAGATAGAGGAAAAACTAAAACTCTTCAAAGGCTGCCAAAAACTCATCTGCTCAAAAGACAACCCAACACTATTTGAAAAAGTAGCCACCTTTTGCCAACAAAATCACATCGAACTCCTATCCTACCTAAGCGAAGAGGTAGCCAAAGAACTCAAACTACCATTCGAAGACAAAGCAAGCATAGAAAACGCCGTATCAGCCTATATACTATCGAAACAAATCGGCATAAGCGAAGAAAAAATCAAACAACGCCTACCCCTACTCACCGCCTTAGACATGCGATTGCAAATAAAACAATCAGCAGGAGGCTCAATCCTAATAAACGACTCTTACAGCTTAGACATTACCTCATTAGAAGTAGCCCTCGACTTCTTAAACACACAAGACAAAAAACTAAAACGTTGCGTCATACTTTCCGACCTACAAGAAAAAAGCGATGACATAAAAGCAACAATGAAAGCAATAAACACACTACTCAAAAACAAAGGCATAAACTCCCTTTATGGCATAGGAACAGACTTTGTAAACAACGAAACCATCTTTGAAATAGAACACCATTGTTTTGAATCAATGAACGACTTTATTTCAAAAACCACAAACAAAGATTTCTTCAACAAAGCAATCCTCTTGAAAGGCTCACGCAAAGCCGAATTAGAGAAAATCTCAAACCTATTAGAACTACAAAACCATCAAAGCATACTCAAAGTAAACCTCACAGCATTAGAAGAAAACGTCAAATACTACAAATCAAAGCTCAAACCAAACACACTACTTATGGGAATGGTCAAAGCATCAAGCTATGGATGTGGAGGAAGTGAAATAGCAAGAGAACTACAACACACATTGGCAGACTACCTCACCGTAGCCTTTGCCGACGAAGGTGTAACATTACGCAACAACGGCATCACACTACCCATAATGGTTGTAACACCAGAATCCGACGCACTAAACAAAATGAGCGAATACAAACTCGAACCCGTAATACACAACTTCGACACCCTAGAACTAATCAAAGAACTACCACTACGCATACACATCAAACTCGACACAGGAATGCACCGCCTGGGATTTGAAGAAAACGACATCGAACAACTAATCAAAACACTAAAACAACACAACAACCTACACATAGCCTCAATCTTTTCACACCTCTCTTGTGCCGATGCACCAGAATACGACAACTACACCATAGAACAAATAAACCGCTTCAAGCAACTATCAAACAAACTAACCAAAGCCTTCAACTACCAAATCCTCACCCACCTCTGCAACTCCGCCGCCACAATACGCTTTCCCCAAGCCCACTTCGACATGGTACGATTAGGCATAGGCATGTACGGAATCGGCTGCGACAAACACACACAAAAACACCTACGCTACGTACAAAGCCTTGAAACCCGTCTAACCGAAATCCGCACCATCGAAAGCGGCGAAAGCGTAAGCTATATGAGAAACTTCATCGCCCAAGAACAAACAAAAATAGGCGTAATCCCAATAGGATATGCCGACGGGCTGAATAGACACCTCTCAAAACAAGGATTCAACGTATGGATAAACGGCTCCAAAGCCCCAATCATAGGAAACATCTGCATGGACATGTGCATGATAAACCTAAACGGAATAAACGCCAAAACAGGCGATAGAGTCGTAATATTTGGAGAAGAAAACCCAGTAGAAAACATGGCAAAAGCCCTCGACACAATAAGCTACGAAATCTTCACCTCCATATCCCCAAGAATCAAACGCATCTACTACCACGAATAAACCCCAAAACACCTATTTTAACCAAGCCAATCACAAAAACCCCACAAAACCCCACCCAAATCTAAAAAAAGAACTATCTTTGCAAACTCAAAAACAAGGAGAGGTGCTCGAGTGGTTGAAGAGGCACGCCTGGAAAGTGTGTAAACGTCAAAAGCGTTTCTAGGGTTCGAATCCCTATCTCTCCGCAAAAGAAAGGAAGTCATCAGACTTCCTAATTTATTATATAGGGATTTGAACCCGAGGGTTCGTAATCGTCTTTAGACGCTTTCGCAAGAAAGAATCCCAACTCTAACGCAAAGAAACACAAAAAAAAGCGGAGGGAATGTTCGCCTCCGCTTTTGTTATTTGTAGGTGTTATTTCTTAGTAGTTAGTCTTTTTTACTTCGAAATATGCTTGTGGGTGTAGGCAAGCTGGGCATGCTTTTGGTGCTTCTTTGCCTGTGTGTACGAATCCACAGTTGCGGCATTGCCATGTTGTTTCTTCCGCTTTCTTGAATGTTGTGTCGTTCTCCAAGTTGTTCAAAAGTGCAAGATAACGATCCTCGTGAGCTTTTTCTGCTATTGCGATATTGCGATACATTGCTGCGATTGCTGGGAAACCTTCCTCTTGTGCAACATCAGCAAAGTGTGGATAGTCCTTTGTCCATTCTTCATTTTCTCCTTCAGCTGCTGCTTTTAAGTTTTCGGCTGTTGTGCCTATTACGCCTGCTGGATAAGTTGCTGTGATTTCAACCATGCCTCCTTCCAAGAATTTGAACATACGTTTTGCATGCTCTTTCTCTTGCTCTGCTGTTTCGGTGAAAATAGCTGCTATTTGTTCATAACCCTCTTTCTTTGCTGCTGATGCGAAATAGGTGTAACGCATTCTTGCTTGTGATTCACCTGCAAATGAGGTCAAAAGGTGCTTTTCTGTTTGTGTGCCTTTAATTGTCTTTTCCATATCTTTATTTGTTTTTGTTATTATTTTGTTGTCGTTTCTCTTTTTTTCGCTTTAGAATCTCTTATCTATTCAAATTCTCCCAACAAAACGCCTGAAACGCTCCATGCACTAAAACTACCTCCCTCTGCTTTACCTTGTGGGATTGCTACTTTTAGACTATGTTTTCCCTCTTTCAAATCTCCAAGGTTTACATAGACGGCTTGGGTTGCTGTTCCGGGACACCAACCTGAGCGTGATAGGTCTGAGGAGGACATTCCGTTCCAAAAGTTTCCTGAAACCGGATTCCATTCTCTGTATCTACCGCAATCCTCACGCCATGGGGTGAATGAATAGATACGTTCGTTGTCTAAAAGTATTGTGTTTTCTTTTGGGTTGAATTCATCGCCACCTCCCCAGCCGCCATGTCCGGTTGTGATGTAGCGTAATCTAAGATTCTTCACTCCTTGTGGTAGTTCAAATGTTACACAAAGGCTATCGGTATCGAAGAAATGTGGATAGTTTTGTCCAGCCATTTCCATTACGTTACATGTGTTGAACAGTGGTAAAAAGAATTGCTTGCTTAAGTCATCTACCTCTCCGTTATAATCACCGGGATAGGCTTTTAAGTCTAATGATACCAAATGTCCGCCTCCGTCATAGTTACCAATGAACACTCCTATCAAGACCTCTCCTCGCAATACCTTGGTCAAATCTGTTATCTCTTGTTTGTAATATACCTCTTCCTCCCACTGCAAGCCATCTATTTTCAATCTATCGTTGAAATGCCCTACTCCAAAGGGTGTAAAGAATCTTATCAATTCCACAACCGGCATATAGTCTTCGGTTAGTGTCATTCCTTGATACTTACTGCCTTTTTTGCTTTCAAAGAATGGCACTTGGTCAATTCCTTTGCTCAATGCGTCGTAGAATGTCTTTGCTTTGCCTTGTGGAATTACAAATACGCTACCTGTTCTATCGTAAGCATCGCCTGCGGATTGGGTTGTAAGCTCTGCAAACAATTGATAGTGCGATGGCAATGCCTCTATGTTTACTTTTTTCAAAACTATAGTTCCTCCGGCAAAGTGAACGGTGGTGTCAAATGGTATTTCGCCTTGTATTTTCGTTGTATCGCCCCAATGTACTCTTGCTTTGTCGAATATCTTTGTGGTTATAATCATTTTCTCCTTAGAGACATTGTCCAATTCTCTATATGTAAGTTCCTTGGCCTTTGGAGATGGTGTCATATTTTCATACTTCACCCCTTTCTTTTCTTTTTTCACTTGTGCAAGTTCATAGACCGAGCTACCATTTCTTACATATTTGACCATAACTCCACCCAAGGAGGAGAAT
>RHMF01000876.1_pt1 | contig 13485 bp, 14 predicted proteins | sample 5365151 | NCBI WGS metagenome assembly RHMF01 (sample SAMN10266501, study PRJNA497801) | feces metagenome | isolation source: feces | host: Bos taurus | place: China: Prairie of Fairy Mountain | collected 2017-08-14 | reverse complement strand
CGTGCCGAAGAAAACGCAAAGGCTCCGATTCTGATTCAGGAACCCAAAGTGATTAAGGAGAACAAGAAAAAGAAATCCAAAAACAAGCAGCGTCAACAGCAGGAAATGCAGCAACAGCTGCTCGCCAACCCCTATGCTGACATGCCATACAACTTCGACGGCATCCTGGATGCTTCGGGTGTGCTTGAAATCATGCCCGAGGGCTATGGCTTTTTGCGCAGCAGTGACTATAATTACCTTTCCTCGCCCGATGATATCTATGTGCCGCAGCCACACATCAAGTCGATGGGTTTAAAGACTGGCGACGTGGTGGAGTGTACTATCCGTCCGCCTCGTGAAGGCGAGAAATATTTCCCGCTTTGTCAAGTGAAACTTATCAACGGTCGCACCCCGGAATTTGTGCGCGACCGTGTACCTTTCGAGCATTTGGTGCCTCTGTTCCCCGACGAGAAATTCGATCTTGTGAGCAAAGTGCATCCCACTGTGTCGCAGCGTGTCATCGACCTGTTCGCTCCCATTGGTAAAGGCCAGCGTGGTCTCATCGTTGCACCGCCCAAGGCCGGCAAGACGGTTCTGCTCAAGGAAATCGCAAATGCGATATCTGAGAACCACCCCGATACCTACATGATAATTCTGCTGATAGACGAGCGCCCCGAGGAAGTGACCGACATGGCCCGCAGCGTCAATGCCGAGGTGATTGCCTCTACTTTTGACGAATCGGCCGACCGTCATGTGAAAATCGCCGATTTGGTGCTGAGCAAGGCCAAGCGCATGGTGGAATGTGGCCACGATGTGGTGATTCTGCTCGACTCCATCACCCGTCTGGCGCGTGCCTACAACACCATCGCCCCCGCTTCGGGCAAGATTTTGACCGGCGGTGTGGACGCTAACGCCCTGCAGCGCCCCAAACGTTTCTTCGGCGCAGCGCGTAACATCGAAAACGGCGGCAGCCTCACCATTATCGCCACAGCCCTGATTGAAACGGGCTCGAAGATGGACGAAGTGATTTTTGAGGAATTCAAGGGTACCGGCAACATGGAGTTGCAACTCGACCGCAAGATTGCCAACAAGCGCATCTTCCCCGCTGTGGATGTGGTGGCTTCGAGCACCCGCCGCGACGACCTGTTGCACACCACCTTCACGGTGAACCGCCTGTGGCTGGTGCGCCGTGTGCTGGCCGAGCGCACTCCGGTGGAGGTGATGGAACTGATACAGGAGCGCATGCAACGCTATCCCAACAACGAGGATTTCCTGGCCAACATGCAGGAAAACTGATGCCATGGCGCGTATTCTGGGCATAGACTATGGCCGAAAGCGCACGGGTGTGGCGGTGACCGACTCGCTGCAGATTGTGGCGGGGGCACTGGCTACCGTACCCACCCACACGCTGCTGCGCTTTCTGGCCGAATATGTGGCACGCGAACCGGTGGAACGCATCGTGGTGGGACTTCCCACCCAGCTCAACGGGCAGCCCAGCGAAAGCATGCGCTACATAACCCCCTTTCTGGACCGTTTGCGCAAATCATTCCCGCAGATTCCCGTCACGCTCTATGACGAACGCTTTACATCCACGCTGGCCCATCAGGCGATGCTCGACGGTGGCATGAAAAAAAAGGACCGCCAACAAAAAGACAAGGTGGATAGCATAGCCGCTACCATTATCCTCAATGATTATTTACAAAGCAACTTACATAATTCAACAAACCAATGATATTACCTATTTATACATATGGTCATCCTGTCCTGCGCAAGACCACAGAAGAAGTGACACCTGATCAACCCGGCCTGCAGGAGTTGGTGGCGAATATGAAAGAAACCATGTATGAAAGCGACGGCATCGGCATCGCCGCACCACAGGTGGGGCAGAGCCTGCGCCTTGTCTATATCGATGTGGATGTGCTGGGTGAGGATTTCCCCGAGTTGAAAGACCGGCGCATGGTGCTCATCAACCCGGTGGTGACGGTGGATGAAGAAGCCCCCGAAGTGACACGTGAAGAGGGGTGCCTGAGCGTCCCAGGCATTCACGAGTCGGTGAGCCGGCATGAAAAAATACATCTGCATTACACCGATGAGAATTGGCAAGAACACGACGAAGACATAGATGGTTACCTGGCCCGTGTGGTGCAACATGAGTGTGACCACTTGGAGGCAACCCTTTTTGTGGACCGAATATCCCCCATCCGCAAACAGCTCATCAAGGGTCGGCTCGCCAACATCGTGAAGGGTAAGTTCAGCTGCGATTATCGGGTTAGAGGCGCGTGGGAAGCAAAACGATAAAAAAAGTGAAGAATGTCTCACGACAGCCTTCACATTACCTTAAATCTAATACCATGAAAAACACATTGCAAATGTATGAAACTATTTTGATTTAGCTACATGTTTTAAAGATATTTTTGATTTTTAAATATATATTTAGAAATTGTTGTATAAGACTGTTTTATACAAAAGCGCTGATTGACAATGCTTTGTTGAATCATGTCTGCTTCAAGGGATATGATACCGGCCTGCACCAGAGCATTCTGGCACGAGCCGGTATCATTTTCTTCTTACGATGGAATTGTGGGTAGGAAGCGTTGCAGACTACGCGGCTCACAGGTGGCAGTGACATAAGAAATCACTGTTTTTGCAGGGAATGTTGGTCAAAATATTGGATTTAGTGTCCGATTTTACTCTGAAGTGGTGCTTTTGAGCTCCTGGTATTAAACCATTTGTTACTTTTGCAGTCGAAAAGGCGAAATTGATTAAGGTTTTAATTAAGTTAATTTAATTGAGAAGAAAATGAAAAAGATTATTATGTTGGTTGCTACGGCAATCGTTGCTTTAGGTGCTTCGGCACAGGTACAGTTTGGTGCAAAAGTGGGTTTTGACATGACCAACTTTTGGGGTGAGGATGTGCGTCACGGCATGCAGCCCAATTACCAGGCAGGTGTGATGATGGAATATCGTTTCAACAACAGCAATTTCGCAATTGCTCCCGAGGTTGTGTTTGCTGCCCAGGGTGGTAAGTTCAGCGATGAGAGATCAATCAATCTTCCTGTGATTGGTACTATTACCGGTAAGCTCGACCAAACCTATCACACCAACTACATCAATGTGCCCGTAATGGCAAAATTCTATGTGACTCCCGACTTTAGCGTTGACTTCGGCCCCCAACTGGGCATCAACGTTTACAGCAAGTACACCGTTGAAGGTACTGTTGCAGGCCAGGAAGTGAAAGAGACCTATGACCTGGACGACAACACCAATGCGGTGGACTTCGGCCTGGGACTGGGCGCTACCTACAACCTGACCAATAATGCTTTTGTGCAGGCCCGTTACACCATGGGGTTGACCAAGACCTTCAAGGAGGAATTTAATGAAAACGCCAAGAACGGCAATATCCAGATTGCCTTCGGCATGAAGTTCTAACGATACCACATTCATCCTAAAACCAAAATCGGCCCGCTTCGGCGGGCTTTTTTGTGTCTTGAGCGATGGTGATTTATGGTCGTGTCCGTGGGAATGTGACCTCTCCCAGGCCGCTTGCTTTATTTTTTGGTGCGGGACTGGTAGGTTTTGCAGAAGGGGCGGATGCCGCAGTTGGGACAGTCGGGACGTTGGGCCTTGCACACATATCGTCCGTGGAGCAATATCCAGTGGTGAGCCTTGAAGCGGAGTTCCGGGGGGATGTGGTGGGTAAGGGTTTTCTCTACGTCGAGCGGGGTTTTGCCGTTGGCCAGGCCCACGCGGTTCGACACGCGGAAAACGTGGGTGTCGACAGCGATGGCCGCCTTGTGAAACACCATCCCCAGCATCACGTTGGCCGTTTTGCGTCCCACGCCGGGCAGTTGCGTGAGTTGTTCCATCGTGTCGGGCACCTGGCCGTGGAATTTATCCACCAGCATCTGTGCCATGGCCTGCAGGTGCCGCGATTTGCTATTGGGATAGGACACGCTTTTCACGTAACCATAGATTTCTTCTACCGTGGCGGCTGCCATGGCCTGCGGGGTGGGCATGGCGGCAAACAACGCCGGGGTGACGAGGTTCACCCGTTTGTCGGTGCATTGCGCCGACAGGATGACCGCCACCAGAATTTCAAACGCGTTGTGGTAAACCAACTCGGTCTCGGGGTTGGGATTGGCCTGCTTGAAATAGGCCAGCACATTTTCGTATCGTTGTGAAATCGTCAATGCGCCGCGTGGAATTCGTCAAGGAAACGCACGTCGTTCTCACTGAACATGCGCAGGTCCTTCACCATGTATTTCAAGTTGGTGATGCGCTCAATGCCCAGTCCGAAGGCATAGCCGCTATATACCGTGCTGTCGATGCCGCAGGCTTCAAGCACGTTGGGATCCACCATGCCGCAGCCCAGGATTTCCACCCAGCCGGTGTGTTTGCAGAATCCGCAGCCCTTGCCGCCGCACAGCATGCAGGATACATCCATCTCGGCGCTGGGCTCGGTGAACGGGAAGTAACTCGGGCGCAGGCGGATTTCGGTGTCGGGGCCGAACAGTTCCTTGGCGAAATAAAGCAGCACTTGCTTCAGGTCGGCAAAGGTGACGTTCTTGTCGATGTAAAGGCCTTCGATCTGGTGGAAGAAGCAGTGGGCACGCGCCGTGATGGCCTCGTTGCGATACACGCGGCCGGGGCAGATGATGCGGATGGGCGGCTGCCGGTGCTCCATGGTGCGCACCTGCACCGAACTGGTGTGGCTGCGCAGCACAATGTTGCGTTTCACGTCCTGCTCGTTTTTTTCGATGAAGAAGGTGTCCTGCATGTCGCGGGCAGGGTGGTCGGCGGCGAAATTAAGTGCGCTGAACACATGCCAGTCGTCCTCTACTTCAGGTCCGTCGGCCAGCGTGAAACCCAGTCGCGAGAAGATATCGATGATTTGCTTGCGCACCACCGAAATAGGATGCCGCGTTCCCAGCTCGGCCGGGAAGGCGGGACGGGTGATGTCGATTTTGTTCTTCTCTTTGGCCTGGGCCTTGAAGCTGTCGCGCAGGGTGTTGATGCGGGTGGTGGCCAGGTCTTTGATTTCGTTGAGTTTCTGTCCGAGTTCGCGCTTCTGACTCGGGTCCACGTTACGAAATTCGGCAAAGAGTGCGGTGATTTCGCCCTTTTTGCTTAAGTATTTGATACGCAAGGCTTCCAGTGCTTCTTCATTTTCGGCCTTGATGTCGTTGAGTTGCGCTTTGAGCGCTTCTATTTTTTCGAGCAGCATAGTCGGTTATTCATTTTTGACGTGCAAAGATAGAGAATTTTAGTTATTTTTGCAAAGAAAATAATGAAACTCTCACACAGTCACCTTACAGGATAGTAAATATGGATGATTTTATTAAGAAAGTGAAGCGTTTTATCAGCCGCGAAAACCTCCTTGCCGACGGCGACACGGTGCTGGTGGCGTTGAGCGGCGGTGCCGATTCGGTGGCGCTGACGTTGGCGCTGCGCGAACTGGGTTATAACCTGTGCCTGGCGCATTGCAATTTCCACCTGCGGGGCGAGGAGTCGATGCGCGACGAGTGTTTCGTGAGAGACTTTGCCCGCCGGCAGGCGCTACCGTTGCGGGTGCAGTCGTTTGACGTGCCTGCATACCGTCAGCGCAATGGTTGCTCGGTGGAGATGGCGTGCCGCGACCTGCGTTACGGATGGTTCCAGACCTTGAAGAGCCGAATGGAGCATGCGGTTGTGGCCGTGGGGCATCACCGCGATGACAATGTGGAGACTTTTTTCCTCAATGTGCTGCGAGAAACGGGTCGGACCGGTCTGGGCGGGATGCGGCCGCGCAATGACCAAGGCGTGGTGCGTCCGCTTTTGTGCGTGTCGCGTGAGGAAATTCTGGAATTCCTGTCGCGCCGGGGACAGGATTATGTGACAGACAGCACCAATCTGCGCAGTGATGTGCGGCGCAATTTTATCCGTCATGAGGTGATTCCCGCTGTGGAGCGCGGTTTTCCCGCAGCCCGGGAGCGTATGGCGGCCACTATGGACCACGTGCGAGAGCAAAACGAATTGTTCAACGAAATGCTCAGGCATTGGGCCGGGCAGTACACCCGGGGCTCGGAGGACACTTCGCTGTGTATCCAGGCCGATGCCCTGATGCGTTGCTCAAACCCCTCGTTGCTCCTCTACGAACTGGTGGGCCGCCATGGCTTCAATCGCTCGCAGTGCGACCAGGCGGTGACGGCTTGCCGCCAGGGCAGGGTGGGGGCGCACTTCCCCAGCGCCGACCAGCCACTGGTTATGACCATGCAGCGCGGCTTTCTCAGCATCCACGCCATCGACCCGATTGACCGTACCAAAGAATATGAATACCACATCGGCGACAGCATGGCCTGTCCCGTGGCTCTGCAGGCCGAAATATGCCGCGGCCCGTTCCACCCCGACTCCTGCGATGGCCGCACGGTGATAGCCCTTCCTGCCGATGTGATGCACCGCACGGCAACGCTGCGCCATTGGCGTGACGGTGACCGCTTCCGGCCGTTCGGCTTGCATGGCACCAAACTGTTGAGCGACCTGTTCACCGACCTGAAACTCACCCGCGAACAAAAAGACGCCACCTGGCTGCTTGAGCTAGATGGCGAGATCGTGTGGGTGATGGGCTACCGAAGTTCGGCTGCCCGTCCCGTTCCCGCGGATGCCGAGTCCTACATCCTGATGCGCTACACCAGCAAGTAAAACGGTGCGTTACTTGGCGGGGGAGCTTAGTGCTTTGAGCACATTGTTGAGGCTGGCTTCGTTTTTGAGTATTACTTTGTGGGATTGGTCCAGCAGATAGAATACGGGGAGCGAAGGCAGGTCGTAGAGTTCGTTGAATTCGATGCTGTGGCTGGCGTTATAGCCGTTGACCACCACTGACGGGTATTGAGTCTTGAGCCATTTTTTCTGGTCGTCGAAGGGATAGATGGAAAGCACCGTGAGTTTGCCGTCGCGTACCATCGAAGCAATCAACTCGTTCTCACCCAAACGCTTCTTTACCTTTTCACAGGATTCGCAGTTGGGGTCATTGAAATAGAGCAGCACCTGCGGAGTGGTTATTTCATGCAGAAAATGCGTCTGCTTCAGGTTGTCGGGTGTCACATAGTCGATGTCGGCTGCGGGTTGGCCGATTTGGTTTTTGAGTGCCCCCATCAGGAGCAGCCGGTGGCGTTCCTTTTCATCGTTGCCCAGCACGTAGTCGTTCACCGCGCTTTGCATGAATGCAATGTAAAGCAGTTCGTTGTGGATGGAGTCGGCCGGGTTGCCAAACCGTTCCTCGGCCAAATTAAGCATTTGCCGATAGCCTTTCGAGTCGTTGGCCAGGGCTTTGAGCGTGGCATCGGCGATAATGACGCTGTTTTGCGCCGGCACTTGTGTGAGTTGTTCCAGAAACTGGTTGTATTTGTCGGGTGCGGGCACCATCTGCGCCTGCGCCCAGGCCAGCCCTGTCACCGTCAGCATGATTGCTAAAAAGACTTTTTTCATTATAATTAGGTTTTATTATGCATGCAAATTTAGATACAAATCTTTAACCACAGCGTTAAAGAGAGTGAAAAATGATGTGACGCAGCATCTCACTCCTTTGGCAAGGGCTCCAGTCATAAGATAAGAAAATGATGGGATAAGTAGGGTTTTGTCGGTTCGTTTGTTGGGTGTGGGCGGGAATTTTTGGGGAATTGGCAGAGAAATCGTAACTTTGCCTTGTTTTCTGACTCGAAGGTTGGAAGATTGTGAAAATTATTTCATATGAAGAAGATTGCTAAAACCAATGCGGCGCGGTTGCTCGATAGGGCTAAGGTGGCTTATGAACTCATCCCCTATGAGGTGGACGAAAGCGACCTGAGTGCGCAACACATCGTGGCCCAGTTGGGCGAGGACATCCACCGCGTGTTCAAGACACTGGTGCTGCAAGGCGACCGCACAGGCCACTTCGTGTGTGTGGTGCCCGGATGTGACGAGGTGGACCTGAAAAAGGCCGCCCGGGTGAGCGGCAACAAAAAGGCCGACTTGATTCCGATGAAGGAACTGCTGCCGCTCACAGGCTACATGCGCGGCGGTTGCAGCCCCGTGGGCATGAAGAAACCTTTCCCCACCTTTTTCCACAGCACGTGCACCGACTTTGACTACATCTACGTAAGCGCAGGTGTGCGCGGGCTGCAGTTTAAAATCGCACCGCAAACCCTGGTGGATTTTGCGGGGGCGACTGTGACCGACTTAACCGCAGAGTGATATGAATAGCTTTGGCAAATTATTGACGCTCACATCGTTCGGAGAATCGCACGGCCCCGCCATGGGCGGCGTTCTCGACGGCATGCCCGCCGGCGTGGCCATCGACCTTGAGAAGCTGCAGCGGTTTGTGGATCGGCGCCGCCCTGGCCAGCCGCTTGCCACACCGCGCGACGAGAAAGACTGCGTGGAGATATTGTCGGGCATTTACCAAGGAAAAACCTTGGGCACGCCCATCGGTTTTGTGGTTCGGAACGAGGACCGGCGCAGCGAGGATTATGCGTCGCTGGCCGATGTGTTCCGCCCGTCGCACGCCGACTATACCTATGAGGGCAAGTACGGCCTGCGTGATCCGCGCGGCGGCGGACGGGCCTCGGCCCGCGAAACGCTGACTCGTGTGGTGGCGGGAGCTCTGGCTATGCAGGTGCTTGAGCCGATGGGGATTGAAATCCACGCCAAGGCCACGCGTGTGGGCGATGCGACCGAGGAGCAGGATTTTTCCCAAGCGATAGCTCTGGCCCATGAGCAGGGCGACACGCTGGGCGCTGAGGTTTCCTGTGTGATAACAGGTGTGCCGGCTGGCTTGGGCGAACCGGTGTTCGGCAAGCTGCATGCCCGACTGGCGATGGCCATGATGAGCATCAATGCGGCCAAAGGCTTTGACTACGGTCTGGGCTTTGGCTTTGCCACGGCCCGGGGCAGTGAAGTGACCGACCGCTTTGTGATGAAAGACGGCCGGATAGGCACCGAGACCAATTATTCGGGAGGAATACAAGGCGGTATCAGCAACGGCGAGGACATCTGCTTTCGCGTGGCGTTCAGGCCGGTGCCCACCCTGCCGCGCGGCATGGAGGCCATGAGGCGCGGCGGCGAGCCGGTGGAGCTGCGTCCCGGCGGGCGTCATGACGTGTGCGTGGTGCCGCGGGTGATTCCGGTAGTGGAAGCAATGGCTGCCCTGGTGATTTTGGACAATTGCTTATTGAATGCAAAGAATGACAAAGGAATGTTCTCAAACTTATTATCTGGCGGCCGGTGAGTGCAATCCCGAGAAGGAGATGCCGCTCACGCTGCTCATGACACGCGTGATTGAAATCGCCACACTGCATGCCAACTCGTGGGGCGTGGGCTATGAGCGGCTGATACAGGACAACCAGGCCTGGGTGCTTTCGCGGGTCACGATAGAGATGGAGGCTTATCCGCAGGTGAATACCCGCTACACGGTCACGACGTGGATAGAAGATTACAACCGCCACTTTTCTCAGCGCAACATGGCGGTGACCGATGAGCAAGGCCGGCCGTTGGGCTATGTGCGCACCATCTGGATGGTGATTGACCTGACCTCGCGCGCGAGCGTGGACATTTCCAAACTGGGCTATATCAGTGAAAATGTTTCGGAGCGCAGGTGCCCCATCGAGCCTCAAACCCGCCTGCGGCCGGTGAGCGGGGGCAGGGTTGTGGACTACACCTTCGGCTACGCCGATTGCGACTTCAACCGCCATGTGAACACTGTGCGCTATCTGGAGCATCTGATGAACCTCTTCGACCTGCATCGTTACGACACCCAGTTTATCCAACGTATGGAAATATCGTTCCTGCGTGAGAGCCACTACGGCGACACCGTGACCATCCACGTGGATGAGTCACAGGCACTCGACAGCCGCATGTCGATGGCGATAGGCGGCGAAGACCACGTGCGCGCTAGGTTTGTATGGCGCGAGCGAATTGCGCAATAAGTCGCGCTGTGCCGTCGATGCCCAGTATGCTGGAATCGATGCACAGGTCGTAACTGTCGGCGTCACCCCACCGCTTGTCGGTGTAGAAATTGTAGTATTCAGCACGGAGTTTATTGCGTTTTTCGGCCAGCTTGAGTGCTTGTTCGCGGGTGTCGCACTCGCCGCGTTGCACAATGGTGTCCACGCATGCGTCGATGGGGGCGTGGATAAATACACTCACCACATGGCACACGTTGCGCAGGATGTAGTCGGCAGTGCGTCCCACTATCACACATGAACCGCGCTCGGGCAATGTGCGTATCACGTTGCTCTGGGCATTGTAGATGCGCTCGTCGCTCAACGGACTCTCGCCGTAGTAGTAGGTGCCGCCGCTATTGAGCCTGGGAGTGAACGACCAGATGCCGGCGAAAAACCGAGGAGAACGCTCGTCGGCTTTCTCAATGATGTCGGCCTGAATGCCGCTTATTTTGGCGGCCTCGGTGAGCAATTCCTTGTCATAGTAGTCGATGTTGAGCAGTTGCGCCACCTGGCGTCCCACTGCGCGTCCTCCGCTGCCATACTCTCGGCCGATGGAAATCACATAGTTAGTTTCCGATTGTGGGTTGTGCTGCGTCATCTTCGGGGATGTTTAAGGGTTGTTGGATGTCTGTATCGGGGGCGGGTTCTTCCGGCTCGTTGGATAAATTGATGACTAATTGCTGGATTTTCAGTCCGCTCGTGGGGCCCCATCGTGCGATGAGCGACGTGGGTTCATCGGCCTTTTTGACCATGACGAATTCAAACTCTTGCACAAATTTGATATCACCGTTGCGGAAGAAACTGCGGGTGAGTACCGCGTCGTTTTCTGAGTTGCGCATCACCACAAAGTGCGCTCCGTTCACTTCCAGATCGCCGAAATACAAATCTTTGTTCAAGCCGTGTGAGATGATGTCGTCGTTGCTCACGCCGATATTCACATCGTTGCCGGCGGGGGTGAGCAACAACGCAAAGGTGCGGTTGGTGTAATCGTTGGCGGCTATGCTGTCGAGCACGGGCATCAGGTCGTCCATCATGCGACCGCCCGTTTTGCGGTTGATGGAAAGTCTTTTCATCTTGATTTCGATGGTCTTGTCGGGCAGCAGGTCGCGCTCGTCCTCAGTGAGTTGCTTCGATACAATCACCTCATCTTTCTTGGTCTTGCTCCACACATGCGGGTTCACAAGCAATGCCGCCAGCATCACCAGTAAGAGTCTTCTCCCCCAATTGCATCCCTTGCGTTTCATATCACATTATGCGTTATGATTGTTCCACCAAAAATACAAATATCTTGCCAAACCGCAAAAAAATGGCGAAAAAAAGTTCGTTTTTATCTGCTCGGTATGCACCGCCAAAGCAAATGATTCATCCAGCTGGAAGGTCTTCGACTGGCATTAAAACAAAAGCATAAAGGCTCGGATAGCCCTTATGCTTTCTGTATCTATTCGTCAGGGAGTTTGCTGTCAGAACTCGTCTTTTTCGTTGGCGATGTTGCGGAAAGCCAGTTTTTTGTCAAGGTATTCTTGCGTGGCGATAAGGGTGGGCTTGGGAAGTTTCTCGTAGTAACGGGAAATTTCGATTTGCTCACGGTTCTCGCTGATTTCCTCCAGATTGTCGTTGAGCGTGGCAAACTCCTGCAACTTCTTCTCGAGGTCGTTTTTCATCTCGGCGGCGATTTCATTGGCGCGCTTGCTGATGATACACACGGTTTCGTAGATGTTGCCTGTTTGCTCGGCCATGTCCACGAGGTCGTGAACAGTGGTCGTGAGCGGTGCATTGCTTCTTTTGTAATCCATTTTAACTGTCGTATATAAGTTGTTGAATTGATGTTCTGTGAATGGCGGCGATACCGAGAGGGTCAGCGGCCGTTGACGTATTTGTTGGCTATTTTGAAGATGTTGTCGGCTTCCTTGCGGTTCTTACCGTCGGGATAATCGTTGATAAACGCGTAGTATTCGTCGATAACCGTGCGGAAGCGTTCCAGTTTCTTTTCCTCCACACTCTCGCTGGCCTCGCGGAAGCGGGCGCGCAGCACGAGCATTTCGAGTTCTTCTTTGTATTTGCTGTATGGGTATTCCTTGATGGCATTCTTGGCGGTGATTACAGCCGACTCATAGTTGTTGCCCATATAGTTGCCCAAGTTGTAGTACAAATAGGCGTTCTGCACCTCTTTGAGCACGAGTTTGTCCTGCAATTCAAAAATGGCGCTTTGCGCTATCGACACCTTGTCGCTCTTGGGGAAATAGTCAAGAAACGCTTGAAGTTCCTCAATGGCTTTGATGGTTCCGGTCTGGTCCAACTGCGGATCGGGTGAGTCCAGATAGAAGCCATAGCCGGAGTAGAAGCGCGCTAGCTCGGCATACTGGCCGTGGGGATAGCGCTGGTAGTAGTTCTTGAAGTAAGAACCGCTGTTGATGTAGTCTTTATTCTCGTAATAACTTAGTGCCAGCAGGTAAAGCGATTCCTCGGCACGGTCGGTGCCTCGGAAGACGGGCACCAGATCGCCCAAAATGGTGTAGGCTTGGGCATATTTCTTCTGTTCGAAGGCTTTTTTGGCGTAGGCGTATTTCACGTCCACGTCGTTGCTCTTCAGCACCTTGTTGTATTCACCGCAAGCCGTAAGCAGCAAGGCGGCACTCAAGAATATGGCTAATTTCCGAATCATCCCTATTTGGCATTTTAGCTTGCAAAATTACAAAAAAATGTCGGCTCTATTGTCAAAGTTGCCGCAAATAACAATATGTTAACAGGATTTAACGTTTCTGTGACTATTGCTGTGTTGCTGATTGCGATGTTTTTTGCTAAAACGGCCCACGAGAGAACGATAGCCGCTTGGCTGTATGGGTCGGCTGAACCCGCTCAGACGCGGGTGAGGATCATTTCGCAGCGGTCGCAGTTGCAGGTCACGAGCAGTGTGGTGTCGCCGCTGCGCAGATACAGGGATTGCGGCAGGCGGCGGGCGCCTGAAGTGCGCAGGCAGGCTCCGAGTTGCCGCCTGATGCAGTAACGCGTGTGCATAAGCGGTGTGTCGGTGGCGATGGCTTCGGGATGTGTTTCCAGGGCGGGGTCGATGTGGGTGGCGCCGTGGTCGCGGAGTAATTGCTCGGCCAGATGGTTGGCCACGTTGTCGGCAGGCGTGAGGGTGGAGGATGGGATGGGTGTGTCGTAGCGCTCGGGCCGGCGCGAGTCGGTGTGGCGACGCATGCGCTGGCTGCGGTCGAGCAGTTGAATGGTTTCGCGACGCAGTTGTGCCAGCACCGAGGCGGGGATGAAGAGATGCCCGGGCACCTGAGCCGAAGTGAGGCGGTAGATGGTGTTGCCCAATTTGCCCAGTTCAGTCGTTTGGCGTTGCTGCTGGGGTGTTTTGGCTTGGGCAGGCTCATCGACGGCGATACTGTGGACCACGTGGTTGCCGCGGTCGTCATCAAGCGTGAGACAGAGGCGATACGCACGGTAGGTGAGCGTGGCGCGCAGCGAGACGAGTCGCCGGCTGCTTGCGTCGGCCAGCGTTTGGTCAAAGGCTTGGTCGCTGGTCCGCATCAGGCGGGTGCCG
>RHMF01000875.1_pt1 | contig 13486 bp, 15 predicted proteins | sample 5365151 | NCBI WGS metagenome assembly RHMF01 (sample SAMN10266501, study PRJNA497801) | feces metagenome | isolation source: feces | host: Bos taurus | place: China: Prairie of Fairy Mountain | collected 2017-08-14 | reverse complement strand
GTTGAAAACGCTTTCCCGGGCCGCAACGGTGACAACGCTTTCGAGATTGTCGGCTTGGAAACTGGCTTGGCTCTGTCCGAGGGTAACGCTGAGAAGTACAACGAGGATTTCGGCGGCGGTTGGTCTTTGACCTTGCAGGAGCAGAATGCTCCTAAGTCTGGCTTGTATATCCTTGTAGAGTCAAATGTTGCAGGTGTATCTCGCGTAGATGCTACTCGCGCATTGCTTGACTCATACCTCATTTCCTCCGTTACTATCTCTGGTGACACCAGTGTAGAACTGACCTCTGGTACTACCTCTAAGCAGCGTACCTACGCTACATCAACAGGCGATGGTGTTACTGCTACCACTGAGGCTGAGTGGCTGACCGTTTCTGCTTCTGGCAACAAGGTTACGTTCACTCCACAGGCTTATGGTTCAAGTGCCGAAGGCCCTGCTACCCGAACTGCCACCGTAGTTGTCTGTGTCGATGGTTCTAACTCAACTCTGGAAGTGACCGTATCACAGCCAAAGGCTAACTAATCTCAACTCTGTACATTATGGCTACATACAACAGCGTAATGTCCCGACTTAACGAACTGAGAGACCACTTTGACGGTGGTTTCTCAGCGAGTGAGCGAGACGAAATCAATCAGTTTAGTATTCGCTATTTGGGACACCCAGTAGAGAATCTTACTTGTGGGGACTGCTATAAGGATGCCTATGTACAGATATACGCTAAACTATCACACTTAGGCAAACTGCCAGAGGAACGAAACTATGTACTTAAACAGGGAGAACTGCTGCGCATTTTTAGCACAGGGCAGACCTATTCCGAACCAACAGACGAACAGGCTGAAAAGTTCCTCATTCAGTTCCCGAACTGCATATTTAAGTTTGCCGCCTATCCGTCCGACTGGCAGGAGCGTGTAGAGAAACGCAAGAAAGCCATCTACCGCCAAAAGGTAGCAAATGAGAAGCGCGAAGCAAAGCGTATATCTAAGACAAACTCAAACGCAGACTAAAACAATTATACTATGACCTACCAAGAAGTTAAAACTACCAAACCAAGATATTCTACCAAATACCTAAGTAACCTTGGCATACAAGCCTATGGTTACAATAATCTATATCCGCAGGACATGTCGCGTCTGTTGGATGCGTCAGGTACAGGCGGATTGTGTCTTGAACGATACTATACTTTCTTGGAGGGCAACGGCTTTAAGGAAGAGACCACTGCTGAGTTGAAAATCAACAGCAAGGGAGAAACGTGTAATGACATATTACACGCTATCTGTTGTGATACTGCTCGATACAATGGTTTCGCCTTACATATCAACTACAACGCACTTGGTGAGATAACATCTATCCACCAAGTGCCTTTTGAGTGCTGCCGACTGGAGGAAGAGAAAGCCGATGGTACGGTAGTCCGTATTGCTTTTCACCCAGACTGGTCTGGCAGAAAGACACGCAATGGAAAGCAGATACAAGTTACCAAGGATAATATCCTTTGGTTTCCGCAGTTCAACCCAATTCGCGAGGTCGTATTGAGTGAGATTGAACTTGCAGGAGGAATAGACAATTTCCCAGGGCAGATACTCTGGGTCTCATTAGCAGGAAAAGACCGATACCCGACCACCATATACGACAAGGTAGCAACCGAACTATCTACTGACGAGGGCTTGCAGAATGTCAAGTACCGTAATGTCCGCAGCAATTTCATGCCAGCAGGTATGATTATTCGCCGCACAGGTTCGACACTCTCCGTAGATGACAAGAACAAGCAAAGTGCTGATGAAGCCGCAAAGGCACAACAGGCTATGGATGCCAATGCTGAGGTCCTGCGCAATTTCATGGGTGACCAGAACGCAGGTAGTATCATGGAGGTGTACCTGAAAAATGACGAGTCAGTACCAGAGTGGGTACATATCGAGGGCGAGAACTTTGACAAGAAGTTCGATAGCACTACCAACGACACCACACAGCGCATCTATGCTGCTTTCAATCAAGAGCCTTGGTATTCACTCCGTGTTGCAAAGAACGGCTTTAGTGGCGATGTTCTTGCCGATGCTTACGACTACTACAATTCCTACTTAGAGCCGAAGCGTAAGATTATCACACGCGCTTTTAATAAGATTTTTGCTCACTGGGTAGAAGCCAGTCTGCGAGAAACAAATTTTGAGATTGAGCCACTGGTAATGATTCGCCAGAAGTGGGCAAATCTTAATCAACCTGTTAATCAAGACTAACTATGAATACTATTGCTAAACCATCCGAAATACGTTTGCGAGGCAGACAGATTGGAAAGATAGAGGAAGAGAAACTGCAATCGTTTATCAATGAGGTCGAAATGACTATCATTCGTAAGCGACTTGGCGATGCTCTCTATATCCAACTTACCACTACTGAGCCAGAGCAGTTATCGGAAGACCTAACGGTGCTGATTGATGGAGGCGCATATACTCACGATGGCAAGGACTATCTGCTTGTCGGATTGAAGACTGCCATTGCTTATTATGTCTATGCACAGATAGTACTGGCAGGTGACTTTGAGAGTACGCGCTATGGCATCCGAATTAAGGATGATGATTATTCCCAGTCAGTCACACAGAAAGACCGAGCCACACTTGCAGGAAATGCAACTGATATTGCCAATGTCTATATGGCAGAGTGTCTGGAGTATATGGTAAAGAAAGGTATCATCTTTGACAATGGCAAGGACATGATGCTTACCTCTGGTTGTATCATTCGTAAAATAAAAGAAGAATAATATGGATAATCTTACAAGACTCGCGCTGCTTGTAAATAAGATTGCAGGTTTGCGTAACGAACAAACGATTGGAGCTATCACACCTCCGAGGGTAGCCGACATACTTGATATGTTGGTTATGTTCGCCAATAACGGAGAGATACCGACAACAGATATTCCTGGAGCAGATGAAATCTCCGATGAAGATGCACAGGCTATCGAGGAAATGTTCTCCAAGGTAGAGGTGGACAGAGTAAACAAGTTACTCCGCGTTAAGGACCACGATGACATCTTTGTTTGCCCAGTCGAACAACTCCTTGCACCTGCTGCGCCTACCTATGGTGGCACGGCTTATCCATCTACCTCTCCTTTGGTAAGTACGGCTAATTCTCAGTCTATCTCGCTTACCAACAATGCGACAGGTTCTACTATCATGTGGACCATCTTAGTGGAGACCGGCGATACATCTTCTTCCGACTCACAGCCACAAGATCCACGCGATGCTGCTTCTTCTCCAAGCACAGGTACATCTGTTACGTTACAGAATATTCTCGATAACGAGACAAGAACGTACAAGATTTGGGCGGTTGCAAAGAAGAATGGCATGTTCAACAATGCAACCAATGACCTCAAAATCACTATCGTAGCAAAGCGTAAGGTTGCAACACCTACATTCCAAACAGCATCTGGCACGGATTGGGATTTGCAGCGCACACGCGGCATTTCTTGCGCAACCAGTGGTGCTACTATCCGTCACACCGTAGATGGCACTACTATTCCTACGACAACTACTGGCACAGAGGGAAGTACAGCCACTCTTACAGCAACAGGCTATGTTAAGGCTATTGCTTATAAGACAGGCTGGATTGCTTCCGATGTTGCAACATCTTCGCAGGTTATCGTTGCTGCTCCTAAGTGTTACATAGGACAGGCAGCATCAATAAGCAGCATAAGTGACATTAAGGCTTTGGCTAATAGTTATGACAGATATACACTTGTCGGGCAGACCGTTCCTACGATTAACTTCGGTTCAACGACTCAGTATGTGTGGTTCTGTATGCCATTTACAACAAGCAAGAATCTCAGCGTTCAGTCGGAGGGTGTTCCAGTTCCTTTGAATGACCCTGCTGGTACAGTTATCGGGAATACATATAGAGTATGGAGAACAGATAACAAGATAAATTCAAGTTTTACATTCAAATTTGAATAAGTATGGGAAAGAAAATAAATGTAGCAGGTGAACTAAATGCGGCTACCGAAGAAGGTATCGTGGCTGATTCCGCACAAGTAAGGGAGACAAATCATGGCAACGTACAGGCAGCCGTAACAGCCATTCTCCTGAGGTTTGCCAGCTATTATACCAAGAGCGAAACATACACAAAGGCCGAGGTAGATAGTTTGGTAGCTATTGACTTGAAAATGGAAGTAGTTCCATCAAAGCCAACTACTAATATAGACCCACACACCATTTACCTTGTACCAAAGGCTACTCCAGGTACTGACAATGCAAAGGACGAGTGGGTTTACATCAATAACAATTGGGAAAAGATTGGAGACACTGAGATAGACTTATCAGGTTACGTCCAGAAGCCGAGCAGTCCAGTAAGCGGAACTGCATACCTCTATAAGAATGGCTCCATGACAGCCGCAGATGCAGCCGATATTCCTTTTGTCAATTCAGGAACATCGTTTGACCCAAGTGTAACAAACGTAGATTTGGCTCTTGAATGGCTTGATGCCCATAAGGCACCAGCACCATCAAACATTTCAGACAATAAGCAGTACATAATGAAGAATGGCAGTTGGACGGAAATTGCTTTTCCAAGTTATTCTGCGGGGCAAATCAGCTATGATGGCGAATTGTCTCATCTGCTCTCAAGCACCGTTCAAGGTGCAATCGACGAATTGGCTGGCAAGTTTACGGCAACCAGTATATCTTTCAGCGGCTCATCATATTTTGAAGTGAGCATTACTACGGTATATCAGGCACTTGACTTCCTCGGAAAAGCGGCTATTGGTGCCTATTCTGTTGAAGATGACTTAGAGTCACTTACTGATGCATCCACTATTTCAATCGACGAGGATGACCTTGGATTGCTGCCACGAGACGGCTATCATTATTACCTTGGCTCTGTGGATGGACTTGTTTTCAGTAACAACATGGGAGCAATGAAGTTAGGAACAACCTTGCACTTTATTGCAAGCGGAGATTTCGTTATGATACTTCCATATTCGGGTACTGACAAAAATGATGAGCCGTTTGCTCCAGAAGTTCCGGCACGAATCGTCAATGCTGAGAAACTCGAATGTATGAATGGATGCGAATATGTGCTGACAATAACTTGTGTTTGCGGCCAGAAGTTGGTCGAAGGTTCTCTTGTTATGTCGCCAATCAATTTGTTTAACTTACAGACGCTTTCTACACCAACTGCGTCTTCTAATGGACTTGATGAATAATGAATGAGCAATATGTAAAAACAGGACGTTACACCAAAGATGGAAGCACCTTCCATTATGTAGGTTGTAATATGCGCATAGGGCGCAAGTTGTATTGTAATGTATCGGAAGAAAAGTTTTTGTCTCTCGGTTTCTTTCCAGAGGTAAAACATGAAATTCCATACGAAGAATATAATGCAGAACTCGAAAGAGTTTTACAAGACCCAGATGCTACCGACTTCCTATATGCAAACAAGTTTGAAGAGGTAGATGGAAGCACATGCTGGGTAAAATATGTACCATCACAGCAAGAAGATTAAGCCATGCAAAGAACTAACATTATAAGAAACTACTCAAAGCAAGGCAGAGGCAGCCTGCTGACATTTACTGCTACCCAAGCAAACAGTAGTGTAAAGATGTTCACGGTAGGATTGCCACCAACAATCAGCCTTGAATATACCACTAATGGCATTTTTTGGAATCCTTATACCTTTACTGATGTAGAGGAAGAAGGAGTTGTAGTAAGCAGAGACGGACAGATTATCTTATTGCCTAATATTGGTGATAAGGTCAGTTTCCGTGCGGTAACACGCAATAGTTCTTTTTGCGACTTCGGCGGGAAAGATTCATCTTATTATGACCCAATAGCCTACTATCGATGGTCTTTTACTGGAGAGATTGAGGGTAGTGGTTTGATGTACTATCTTGTATGGAGAAATGCAAGAGCAGCATCAGGAACTTCAACGTTGCCAAGAGGTGCGTTCTTCTCTATGTTCAAAGATTGTACTCAACTCGTTACTGCTCCATACATAGGAGGCAATGTGAAGAGAATTAAAGTTACCGATAGATGCTTTGCATATATGTTTCAAGGATGCACTTCTTTGGTCAGTTGCTATTGGGATGAAGAGTTCGTGTTAGACACAGAACATGATTCATTTTATGCAATGTTCGATGGATGCAGCAGCCTCGTTGAGACATCCGATATACTTACTTACGGAAACAACTATCTGTGCAATATAACTTTTAAGTATATGTTTAGAAATTGCACGTCTTACACACATCCAATCAAGATTCGGATGCACGAATCTATCACGTTTAGATATACTAATGAAGCATATTATGGCACATTCTATGGTTGCAGCAGTATCATAGATTTATCTGGAGTAGTAGTGTATTCAGCGAAACAGCCATATATGTGCAAAAATTGCTCTTCTCTCAAAGTTCCACCGACTCCATATACTGAATCAATATGGGGAACTGGAGCGTTTGATGGTTGCAGTTCTCTCGATTACATATATATGGATAGGATTGACCAGACTTATGATGACAATAGAAACCAGTTATATCAAAATTGTACGAACCTAAAGGAAGTTATATTTAATAAGGCCTTTTTTCGAGGAATACGATATAATTCTGGAACAGGTACTGAGTATTCATATACAAAATTCAAACCTTTGTTAGATATATATAAAGCAGGCGGTACAGGTAAATGGTATGGCGAAAGTAGGTTAAGAACTCTCGAGTGGGTTAAAGATGTAGCCGCAAATGGTAATTTCTATGTACAAAAAGGTTTCCAAGAACTAAGCAAGACAGTGCATACTGTGCCATCAGGTTGGAACATCAACGAGATTGATGATAGACCATTAACCTTTGAGGCTGAAACAGCCAACTGTAGAATAAGACTGAGAAAACAAGGCGAAATACAAGATGAACCATTTTATTATTCTTTAGACGGTGGTACTACTTGGCAACGTGTAACGTTTGATGAATATTACACACTTACAAATGTGGGTGATACTATTTGTTTTACTAATATGCGAAGAGAGCCAACGTTTAAACGTATACATATTGCTGGGAATGTGGGTTACTATCGTTTTGAATGTAGTAGCAGTCAAAGTAGAGTCAAATGTTACGGTAACGTTTATACAATGTTACGTAGGTTTGGCGTTTTTATGGGCGTAGATTCACCAGGCAGTGATGATTATTACATGTTATATGGACTATTTGGACTAATGAGAGGAAGTGTAACTACACTTCCTACAATACCAGATTACCCTTTTACACTACCAGCACAAGCCTTTGGTCTTTGGTTCATGTCAGATAACACAGATTTGACACAAGTAGTGCTAAAATTTAAGAGGAGTAAAATCCAATGGAATTGTTTTTATAGAACATTTGAAAATTCACAACATTTACAGACAGTCATACTGAAAATAAGAAATGATAGATTTTTAAGTAATGCCAATGGTGCATTTTTACAAACATTTAGTAAATGCACTGCATTAACTAAAATTGGAGTATATTTTAATACGTGGGGTAATGATAGTAACATACGGACTTTACATTGGCTTCAAGATGCTTCGTCTAATGGCACATTTATTTGTCCAAAAGGCTTAAATACTTCTCTAAGGGATGATAGTCATATCCCAGTAGGTTGGACAGTCAAGCGTTGGTATGAGTATATAGCAGAGCAATATCCAAAAGACCCTAATGAAGACCCAGATAATCCAACAACTGTAGCAGGGTTAATGGAGAAATATCCAGCATTGGAGGATGTTATCGACACATACCCAGATGTAGCTCCTATCCTCGACCAATACCCAGGCCTTGTGCATAGCCTCGTCAATACTGGCTATACACCCTATATGATTGCTCATGGCGATATTTGGGAGACAGATTGTATGATGAATATTAACACTTCTGTATCATTTACGTTTGAGAAAGTAAATGCAAATGATTGTGTCGGTATAGGAGTAATGAACTCTGCAACACAATGGGAAATGGTAAACTGTGTATGTTTTATAGATGTTACAGACCCTACGCCATCCAGTGATGAATATACAAATGCTACATATACAAGGTATTATTATATGGGTTATAGTGATAACCCAACACTACGATACTCACAATATACAGCAGGTAATATTCCAGCAGGTAAGCATACTGTTACGTTGGGTAACACTGGTATGCACTATACCGACATAACTCTTGATGGAGTAAGTAATCCAACAGGTGCACGTGTCAAAGGAACTTATACTACTTCACACTTGCCATATAATCTTTATATTAACGGAGCAAGAAGAAATGTTGGGTGGGGCATATCAATACAGCAGATGTGGGATAAGTTCTTCCAAAGTGATGCAAAGTATTATAACATCATCGTTTATGATGGAGAAACGCTTAAAAGCAAATTCGTTCCTATAGCAGATGGTGTGTTTGCCAATATTGCAGACTTGGACAATATCAAGATATACGTTTCCGAGTTTAGTCACTCAGATATTTTCGGCAGTGGTGTGGAGAGTCGTTCTTCAGTTTTTGGACTGGAAACCATACAAAATAACGCTTAAATCACTATTTTAAGCCAAATGTTCTTTGAAAAATAAAAAAAAGTATTGCAAAGTTTTTGCAGAGGTCTAATGCGTTGATTAACAGCAATTTACAAACCATTCTTCTTACTTCATATATATTATTCATCTTTGTTTAAGTGTTTGAGTATTAGTTATTTAGATTATTTCGGGTCATTACCTTTCTGCAAAAACTTTGCAATACTTTTTTCGTAAAAATCCTTGCAGTGTCAAAAATTTGTCTTATCTTTGCAGTGCAACTTGCAAGAAGCAATAATAGAAGTTTAACCAAAACAAACCTATTTTCTACATGGAAGATAAGATTAACATTCTCCCCGTATTGGGGAACGGCGGTGGAGGCACTGACACCGCAACCGCAATGGCATTAGCCAATAATAACCCTTGGATGTACCTTGTCATGTTAGCCTTGTTTGGAGGCGGCGGTTTCGGATTTGGTAATCGTGGAGGTGTTGCAGCAAACGGTGTTCTCGACATGGAAACACAGAACAAACTCAACGCTCTTAGTAACCAAATCAACACCAACCAGAACAATGACTGGGCGCGTGAGGCTATCATGGGTAACACGGCAGCCATTTCTCAGTTGTCACAGACCCTTGGTGTCAATTACAACGCTTTGCAGGGTGCTATTTCTGGAGTTCAGGGTGCTATTGCTCAGTTGGGCGCACAGAACGGCATGGGCTTCGCTGGTGTTACCAATGCCATCAACCTCGGCAACCTCAACCTCATTCAGCAACTCAAAGACTGCTGCTGCGGCACACAGAAGCAGATTCTGGAGCAAGGCTATCAGGGTCGCATTGAGACCATCAACCAGACCAATGATTTGCAGACCACTCAGCGAGTCGAAAGCGGACTTGTCCGTGCAGAGATTGCATCGTTCCGTCAGGCATGGGAACAAAAGAACTACCAAGATAAGGTTGCAGAGGTTGCACGTTTGCAGACCGAACTGGATCTGTTGAGGCAGAATAACAATACGCAAGCCGCAATCGCGGCACAGGTCGCTCCTTTGAAGAGCCAGATGGAAATGATGTATTTCAAGACCTTTGGCTTTGGTGCGGCTACAACGCAAGCGGCAGGCTAATGACATAACTTAGTGTGTTAGTTTAGTGTTGCGTGTAAGGGAGTGATGGTAGTTCGCGCTATTATCACTCCCACTTTTCGTTTAACTTAAAACGTAAAATACTATGGCATACCTTATAAAAGAACTCAATCCAGGCAGTCAAATATTTGTACTGCACAAGACTGATGATGTTAAGGTCTATGATGGCTCTATCGTATCCATCTCACAGCCTCGCCTCGACAATACGCAGGTACAGCAAGGCGGCTTTCCTCTTGCCAATACAACTATCAAGAACGTTATAGATGTAACGTATAGCGTCGGTGGCAAGAACTATACCGACACAATCAACGAGACAGATACGATGTTCCAGACAAGCAAACTCGGTGGGGTTGCGCTTGTAGCAATGAACAATGATGATATTTTGAGGGAATTGCGAGCATCCTTGAAATTATCTCAGGACCACATAGCAAAAACTGCTTGGCATGAAAAGCGCATTAAGCAGTGCGAAAAACTCATAGCAGAGAGAGATTTAGCCTTTGCAGAGCGCAAGGCAACAAACGAGAGAATAAGTAAACTGGAGGATAACATGGCAGACATCACCAAGATGCTTTCCTCTATATCTTCAAAACTTGACAAGAAATAAACTCAATGAATATGAAAGAGCAGTTTTTGAGTTTGTATAATCATATTATCAACTCGGAGGACGAAAAGAAGATGCACGTTCTTGGTATGATTACCAAGGAAATGATGATGCACCTTATAGATACTGAGCCTAAATTGGCACAGGAATACATCGAACGATTGGAGTCTGTTAAGTGGTGCAATTATCTTACAGACAAAGAAGCCGACAACATAGTAGCCAAGATGATGCCGAAGCCAGAAATGACAAAGGCTGTCTGGCGCAACAAGATTGACTCGCACGAACTGGATGCTTGTGACGAGCCATATTACAACGAGAATGCACTATACGTTGATATGTGCAAGATAATGTCGGATAGCGGAGAGGTGTTGAAGAAATACCTTAACGTAGCGGACGATAATGATTACTTTGATTTGGTTTACCATCTGGCACTTGGTGAACTGAAAGACAAAGATAAGGTCTTTGACATACGGAAATACTTTAACGTTTAACTAAACACAATTACACTATGACGGAGATTTACATGCAGTTATCGGCTGCGCTTGTGTTGGTAGCCTGTCTATTGGTTATCCCACTTATCTTCATCCTGCTTGACCTCTGGGCAGGAGTGCGCAAGGCGCAACAGAGAGGCGATAAGATTCGTTCCAACAAAATGAAACGGACAGTAAACAAGATTAGCAAATACTACAATGCTGTACTGGCATTATGCGTAGTTGATGCGGTCCAGATTGCAGCGTTCTGTTTCATGGCACGTTTCTATGATTGGACACCTTACACTATTCCTATCTTTACTATCATTGGAGTATTGTTTGTTGCAGGTGTAGAGATTAAGAGCATCATCGAACCTGCCAACGAGAAAGAGAGCAGGGAGCGTGATGACATCATGGCACTGGCGGTAGCACTTGCAGGGTGCGAGAAAGACCCGAAAAAGATTGCTCAGGCAGTCGCCGATTTCTTCTCTGCATCAACCGACAAGAAAGACGAGTTTAATTCTTAACACACAACACTATGAGAACCTTTGAAGAGATTGTAAACGATGTCAATAAGTTCTTTGACATTCGCGAACTGGTAAGTCGTGCCGTTTACGACAAATACCAGACCAATGCCTGGCGGTTTTTCGACCCAAGGCTTCTTGAAACATTGCTTGTACTTCGCAGGGATATTCTTTGTATTCCTCTTGTGGTAAACAACTGGCGCAGTGGTGGCAACATACAACAGCGCGGCTATCGCGAGAACACCTGCGACATAGTAAGCACCAAGACAAAGAACAATGCTATGTATGTCTCTGGTCATACGCTCGGTATGGCGGTAGATTTTTCAAGCAGCAAGAGTGATGCAAAGACAATGCGCAAAATCATTCGCGAGCATGCTGACAAACTACCTTATCCAGTACGACTGGAGGATGATGCCAGTGCGCCTACATGGGTGCATATAGGTGTCGATGTTCCACACACTCAAAAAGCGAAAGTAAGTGTTTTCAAAGGTTAATAAAGATGGTTCTTGGGCGGCTGTTCATGCGGCTGCCCTTGTTTGTTTAACTTAAAAACTTATTATTATGCGCACACGATTAAACAACTATTTGACTAATGCTGTTCATGAAGTCGCTTTGTCTTACTGGGCTTTTGGCTTGTGCTTCCTTGTTACTCTGTTCTTCGCGTCATGCAAGACGAAAGAGAAAGTGACTACGCACATTGACACTGATACTCAGGTCGAAGTCGTTACTGACTCTATCCACTATGTTATTACTACGAACTTAGTAGATACTACGCATATAGTCAAGATAGAGACGGAAAAGATTAAGACCATTGAAGAGTTTGACCCAGAAACAGGCATACTTCGACAGCGAATTACGGAAAGTGAGCGTAACGCTCACTCGCTTTTAGACCAAATAACTTTGCTACAAGCCAGAATTGATAGTTTGCAGGCTCACAGCGATGTCGAAATACAGCAGGAGGTACGAGTGACCCATAAAGAAAAAAAGTCCTCAAATACGCAAAAAATCATCACGCTAATTTTCGGCATCGCATTATTGGGAGTCATGGTCTTTATGATAAAATCAGGACCGACCAAGAATAAGTAGCATTATTCTTTCAAATTCTTTCCAATTCTTTCAAGATTGGAAAGTTTAGATACAAGCAAAAAAAAGGAGGGCAGCATGGCTTTGAGACCACACTGCCCTCCTTGTCGTTTAGTGTTGTTGAGAGTAGATTTCGCTTAGTTCCTCAATCTCTTCCAGTCCTTTAGGCAGGATAGATGCAAGGAACTCAGGTGTATGCCACAACTTTTCTATGTTGTAGAGTTTGGAGTTAATGGTCAAGTCTGTTGCGGCTTGCCCTGGCACTCCAAGTTTAGAACATAGTGTTGCGAGTAGTTTGCTTATTATGTCGTGCTTGCTCCAATTCATCTGCAAGACGATTGGGTTAGCAGCCTTACATTCGTTAATTCGGTCCGTTACGTTCCTTGCCGCGAATAGAGCAAGCATAGCAGCGATAACGACACGCGACATAACAGCAACATCTTTGTCGGACCTGTCGGTATGCTCTTTGATTACTTTCTGTATAGACAAGTTGAGTTTATCCATCTTGTCACTGAAATGTTCATCAAAGACGAGGTTTACATCTGCAAACCTATCTGCATACTCTCCGAGACGAGAAGCCATAGTATCGTTTTGTTTGTTGGCAAGTAACTCAATCTTCTTTGTCAGTTGCTTCACCTCTTGCTTATACATTGAACTTGCCTTTACAGCATTGATAGCCTCAAAGATATAAGTCTCAGTAAAGTAATTTACAAACATGATATGATATACAGAGCCAGTTAGTAGGTCCTCATTCGTCTGTCCGTTATGCTTATAGACTTTATAAGCGTGCATGATTGCCATTTCACGGCAGTAGTTGCGCTTGGTATTCATTTCTTCTTCTGTTTAGGTGTCCTACGATTATAGAACCTATCCTGTTTCTTGACTTCATCACGGATGATGCAGCCGATACAGACTGCGAAAGCGATAGCGCACAAGAAAAAAAAGACTATAAGAGTCCATTCAATTATAACTTCCATAGTAGTGAAATTAAATAGGTTAATACTGCGACAACTGCGACAATAAGAGCGATTGTTATGCCGCAGCCATCAATATCATCTGGATAACGACTGGTATTACCATCTGGCACTAATTCGATAGATGATAGATAGACCTCATATTTTCTATTCTCTTCACATACCCAGATGATACCGTAATCGTCATACACTCCGACAAGTTTGCCTTG
>RHMF01000874.1_pt1 | contig 13493 bp, 16 predicted proteins | sample 5365151 | NCBI WGS metagenome assembly RHMF01 (sample SAMN10266501, study PRJNA497801) | feces metagenome | isolation source: feces | host: Bos taurus | place: China: Prairie of Fairy Mountain | collected 2017-08-14 | reverse complement strand
GACTTGACGAAGCGTCTGCCGTCGGCGCTCTTCTGACCATATGCCTTCAGCACCAGCTCCTTGAACACCTTGACAATTTCGGGTGCGTCCTGGGCAGCAACGATCTTGTTGATACGTTCAGCCAGACCGCCGGTAATGCTCAGCTCCATCTCCATCAGCTCAGCCTTAGACAGGTTGAAGTAGTGGTCCTCAGTTCTCTCAACACCATTGTAATCAACGTAAGTAAAAGTCTTCTTCAGCATAATTTTTTCTCCTTTCAATTTGCCTACATTTGTAGGTCTTTCGGTTAAATGATAGATTTAAAGTATGGGTCGCCAGCCTAACTGAATACGACCCTTGAACTATGTCCTAAGACAGATTAGCCAGTAGTAGCCATCAGAGTTGCAATCTCATCGGGCAGGGGCATACGAGCTTCCTCTTCATCGGAGCCATACAGGATAGCTTCCAGAGCAGCCAGCTTGGTCTTATCTGCCTTGCTGGAGTCGATGATCAGGGAAGCGGTGGGCTTGTGGCCGGTCACGTTAACAGGGGTGGTGTTAACTTCCCAGGAGAAGGTGATAGCTTCGGGGCTGTCGTTAATGGTAGCGTAAGCCTTCTCGGAAGGAGCGGCCATTGCGCCATAAATCAGGTGCAGCTTGTAACCGTAGTCAGCGCCATCGGTGTCGTTACCCAGAGAGGTACGGTAGCACAGACCAAAGGTCTTACGGGACTGCTGACCGATGCTAACGCCAGCGGCAATAGCTGCGGAGCCGTCACAAGCCTCGAACTCTTCGGGGTAGGTGTATGCTTCGATAGTAGCGCCGAACTCCTCAGCGGACATCAGGTTCAGATACTTAGTATCGTCAGCGTACAGAGCAGTGGATTCAGCACCAGAGGGGCTCTCGGTAATAGCGGTCAGACCGTTCCAAGCAACACCCTTAGGATAGGCGCCTGCTTCCTGGACGTACAGAACGCCCTGCTTAATACCAGTTTCATAGAAACGCTCGCCAGTTGCGTCCCAAACAATTTTAGCCATAGGTTAAGTCCTCCTTAAAAATATATTGTGAGTACATCATGATGTAGATTATCTGCGACATAATGCCGGTCGAAAGTGCAGTATGGCAACATAAGCAGCTTCTTGATGACCGGATGATCAGGTCGCTTGGCGATCACGATTAACTCATAGCAATCCATCATGGAGTACTTAGCGTTGTTAGCATAAGTACTCATGATGTTTTTCTTGGAATATTTGATTGCGTCATATCGCATTTTGGTTGACTCTGGGGGTTGATAATACACATTTCTACTCTCGAGCAACTCTTCAAGTACGCTCTGTAAATCTAAACGATCAGCCATTGTATTCACCCCCGAGAGCCAATATCAGTCTAGGGCGTTTTGGTTCTACAGTATTGACTTTCCAATTAACGCCACCAAACTCGACATAACGAATTGAGCGGAAATGACGATCGGCATAGGGGTCGGCTACAATACTGAGTTCGACAGACACGTCCCGATCATCATTTACGCCTCCAGAAGTCTGAAATTTACTACTATTTCTAACTAATTCGCCGTAATAAGAGCGGACGGTCTCTTTTTCTTCCCAAATACCGGGTTCGACTTCAACCGTCTCAACGTAGCCGACCTTCCCATACCATTTATTCATTCATTCACACTCCATTTTGAATTTTATAGCTAGCTTAAATTAGCCAGTGACAGCCTCTTCCAGCACGATAGCGGAGTAAGGATCGATCAGAGCACCAGACAGACGAGTCTCCATCAGGTACTTGTACTGGTTGTAGTCGATGTCGAAGTCTTCGAAGGAAGTGATCTCGCCACCCTTAGCGCAACCGAACTGATAGTTGTTCATATTGACAAAGATACCCAGCAGCTTGTGGCTCTTACCCTCGGAATCCTCACGAGCAGCCAGATCGGTGAACTGATCAACGTCGAAGATGTTAGCGACGTTCATGACCTTGCACAGGTCGGCCTTGGACTCATAAATACGGCGGCCGTTCATATCACGAGCCAGCAGCATCTTGTTCAGCAGCTCAGGAGCGCAGTAGAAGTCAGCAGCGCCCTTGCCCTTGTACTTGATGCGGCCATTCATCAGAGCGGCAACAATAGCCTCGGCGTAGACGAACTCGTCACCGAAGTTAGCGGCGGTGTTGGTGCCCTGCAGCTTGGACTTCATAGCGGCAACGTCGACAGCCTCGTGGATAACATAGACATCTTCGTCAGTCCAAATGGGGCGGATGTTCTGGTCGGAGATCTTGTCACCCTCGCCGTTACGATGGTCACCAACCAGAGCGGCCAGAGCGACGGTCTCTTCCAGGGTGTGCTTCATGATGTTGCGCATGTAAGCGACAGCATCGAAATCGATGTCGATAATGTCGTCGCGATGCAGAGCATCCTTAACATACACGGTCTGGGGATTGGTCTCACGCTTCAGCAGCTTGACATTGGCCATAGCGGTCTTCTGCTGACCCTTGGTGTGAGCCTTAGCAGTGATCTCAGCAGCGCGGGCGTCGATCTGACGGGTACGAACACGGGGAACGGGGCTCTTATTAGCCTTGTTCATGACATGAGCAACCCAGTCCATGTCGCGCTCCAGCAGAGCGGGGGCACCAGCGGGAACATTCTTAAAGTCAGCGAACAGAACATCGATAGCTTCGCCTTCCTCAGCGCCGAAGCCGTGAGCCAGGGTATCCTTGTGCTCCTCGACATAAGCCTTCATGGCAGACTTGAAAGTCATGCCGGGTCTCTTAGCCATCTCCAGGATGGCGGTCTGGTCTGCGTGGGTCAGGACGTTTGCCTTCTGAGCGTCCTCGCGATCAAAAACATTTGCATACATAGTTTCATTTCCTCCTTCAGAGTGTTTAACATTCTCTTCATTATTCTCAGCGTTATTCTCGTCTTCCTCAGATTCGCTGGCGTCTTTCAGGGCCTGATCGATGAGAGCATAGACGACAATCTTCTGCTCCTCGGTGAAGGTGTCGAACACGTCCTTCACGGTCTTACCCTTGGATTCGTCCTTGGACTCTTCCTTCTTGATTTCTTCCTTGGTTTCTGCCATTTCGGGTTTATCCTCCTTCTTAACACCTTCGCCTTTTTCATCGGCCTTTTTAGCATCGCTCGCATGCGCAATAACTTCATCCTCGGCGGTGGTCTCCTCTTCACTATGAGCTAGTTCAATATCTTCGCCAGTGTAGATAATACCTTCCTCGTCGGACTCCGCGCCATGACACATGATAGAGTCGATATATGCACCGGGATTAGCGCCGGCCAGAACCAGGCTAACCTCACGGATTGCACCATGCAGAACATTGCCTCCCTGCTGCTTGAGCTGGTTAGCATAGATAGATAGCTGGTTTACGTCGCCATTGCGAACCATTTCACGACCCATTCGACCGGAATCACTGTCATTGAACTTGCAGTAGGCATAGACGCCATCCTCCATGTTCTTCAGCAGCGCATGGCCCAGGACGTTAAAAGGATCGTTGTGCTGATGGTTCCAAACCAGGGGAACGCTAGCGCCATCATTGCCAATGAAAGCATCCTTCATGATAGTTCGACCATCGGAACATTTCATGTTGGCACGAGTCGCCCAGCCGCTAAAATCATAGTCGTTATGATTGATCTCCATTTTGACTTTCCTCCTCACTTTAGGACTTAATCTTGCCCATAAGCTGTTCCATGGGCATATTCAACAACACTTCCATCGAACTGGATAGCGGTAAACCTTCTTCCTTAGCCTGAGAAATGTTACTATTAATAAGCTTATCAGCCTTCGGATCATCAGCAGGCTTGAAGCCAATAATCTGACGGATTTCATTGGAGGTAAGGATCTCGTTTCGAGTAAACTTATCTGCAATTTCGGCAATGTTGTTAATAGGAACCAGCTTGAACGGATCTCTGAAAGACATGACAGTCTGTCCCTGAGTCCGCGCCGTTTTACTAAGGAAACTCCGCTTCATCGCGCCAGTAATAGCGGCAACGATAGGTTCGATAGTGCGGTTATTGTAGTTGAGCATGGTCTTCTCGTCAGCGGTACCATCAAGAATAGCAGGGGTCATACCAAGCTGACCGTAAAGCATATTGGTAAGATATTCAACCTGCTTCAACAGATTGTTCTCGACGGGACGGTTGAGCTGTGTCACTTTCTCGGTTCCGTCGATGTACGCAATACCATAAGGTCCCTTCAGCTGATTGACGATACTATCTCTTCGATCGTCCGCCTGCTTCTGTCGAGTCTCGCCCTTAACGACATAAGGAAGCTGAATGATTAGATCCAACTTACCGGAGCCACTCTGCTCGTCGATAGCATCCAAAAGATTTAGTTTTCTGATAAGACGCTTGAAGGTAGAGTTCGACTCGTTCATTACTGCATAGAAAGGATTCTCGACAATGGCCACAGATCGCTTGGGCATAATAATCTTCTCTTTTTTACCCGTGCGATCATTATAGACCTCGACTTTCACGCTTCGAGGGAACCATTCGACAATCTTACCGGTTCTCATTGTATGAATGTCGAAAGAACCAGCAATAGTGGGGTCGGTAGAGGTATCAACGGGAACGAGTGCGACAACGCCTTCGTCGAACATAGACATGACCGTATCCTGAATGAAAGCTCGTCCAGTTTGGTCGATGTTTGCCTCGAGGGTTAAGCAATTGTTAAGTCCAGAGTTAATATCTCTGACATACCGTCCGTTATTATCGAGACGACAATGCTTGATGTCAACTGCGGCCACGTCTACGGCAACTTTATTGTAAGCCGCCGTGATAATAGACCGCTCATTACCGCCAGAGAATCGAACCCGATCCGGACGATAGGTATAGCTCATACCAGGCTCACGATAAAACATAGTGGGGTCGCGATTCTTAAACGCGTTCCAGGCTACTTTAAACCTGGACATTAAACTAGGTTTTTCCATTTTGAGGTTCCTCCCTAAGTCAGGCTTACTCATATTCATCAAGCCAATAATCTAGCTGGTTTAATGTTTTATTAGGATCAAATATAACGGTCGGCGTGGTCACACCCGCGGCACTACCATAATCGTTATAATCGCGAATACCAGAGTATCCTTCCGACAACAACTTATCGACTATACTTCTACCGATATCGTTTGCCGCAGTATCAAGATCTCTGATACCTCTTCTTTGTAGTTTCGCATCGAGAACGTCGTTACGCTGAGTGCTTAACATGCGGGACACCATATCCGCGCCGGCTTTCTCTAAAGCGTCTATGTGTTTACTGGGTTCATATGGTAGACTAAACAAATCTTCCACATAGTCCTTACCCAGCCTATGTCTGCTATCGTAATACAGCGTATCCATAGCATCGATGTCGTCTTCGTTATCGAGACTTAACATCTTATCCACAAAAGCTTTACCGATCGTACTTTTACCAGCCAGCACAATATCATCGACTACCGTATACGCACTAACTTTTCGACCGAATTGTTCGTAAAACTTATCGTCCACGGAATTGTCGTAGTCGTATACGTATGAGTATTTATCATCGCCGAAACCGCTATCTTTGTAGCTTGAGCTACGCCTAAAAGCGGAACTTCCTTTTGGAATCGCATAATCGCCATCGTAATCATCGTCTTTGTCGTAAATATTTGATAATGACTCGGAATATCTTCGTTTCCCTTCATCCGTTAGTGATCCGTCGTCGTTCTGAAAACGTCTAACGCCCCACTGCTGACCCTTAATACCGTGATGCTGTAATTCGTCGAATGAATAAAAAATGCCGTCGACAACACAATAATTCATCGTTTACCTCCAACATCACGCGTTACGTCGAAGTAGATAGTCAGTCATAGACATTTCTACCTTACGAAGTGTGTCCGCATCCAAGGAGTCTAAGCGTTTATCCATCATGGAAATATACGCCTTATTGGATGCCATTTTAGAACGAGCTCTAGCCGCTTTAATAGCCACTTTATCGGACATAATAGCATATCCCATGGCGCTCGCACCGTAACCGGTAGTCTTAGATAAGCGATTGGCATTAGCTCGATTCTTAACAGCCTTATATTCTAGCTTCGCAGCTTTTTTCTCAGCTGTAACCTGAGCGATATCATCCTTACCAAGAGCCTTCTTACGAATCTTAGCTGCTCTTCTATCATACTTAGCAGCTTTCACCGCTGCTCGATTAGACCTACCAAGATCCTGCTTTGCATGTTGCTCCTCAGCCTTCTTAGTGAGGTTGGCGGACTCCTTATCGTACTTTAGAGCTTTGCGCTCCAAACGCACATTCTTAGCCGTTTTACGATTGGCTCTATGGACACCCCACTTCATACCAAGGACTCCGTAATGGCGAAGCTCGTTATTAGAGGAGACCCAATAAAGGTTATCGTAGATAGAGGGGTTTTGATCGTTAGTTAACATTTATTCAAAAGCCTCCTTGTTTAACTTCCATGCTATGAATGCGTCCATCAGAGCAGCCACTGCGTCGATCTTGGCTTCATAGCGTTTCTTCATCAGTTTACGGTTACCGTTGGTATCCTCGAGAGTAATTGCATTACCCATGGCGAAAGACATGAGTTCCTCATCAAACAGCAATGCTTTCTGCTCAGCCAGCTTCTTCAGCTCGCCTAGAGGAACCGACTCAGTCTTAGAGCCCTGGATAACTTTCTCAATACCAAATGAACCGTTCTCTTGCGCCCAGCGTTCGATAAATTCTCGAGCGTTATATGGGTCGTAACCGACAGACCGGACATCATACTCATACTGGATGATGTGTGCGTCCAAATCTTCATAAACTTCCATCATGTCGAGCATTGTGCCGGGCATGACAATCAGACTACCCTCTCGAATAAATTCGTCATACTTCTGTCGCATAGCTCCGGGAAGTTTTGCGAGGGTATACTCTGTAATATAGTTTCGAGTCTTGATACCGAAGTCGCCTCGGCCTAGAGGGAACAGGAACGTGAACGAACAGAAGTCGTCGCCTTGGGAAAGGTCGACGCCCATAGAACACGGTAGTTTCCAATATTCTCTCTTACGCGGCTGCGGTAGGGTTTCTTCGTATGTGAAGAAATAGGTATAACCCTCCATGGGGATGCCGAAACGTTTAGCTAAGATATCATTACGTTCGGACGGAACCTTTTCGGCTTTCTCGACCGCATCATGATAAGTTTCGTAAGTAACGGTCTTACCTAGGTTTGGCTGCGCCTTGATCCACATCTCAGGTTCGTTAATTTCCTCGATAGAGTCCAGCTTATACCACCAAATGGACACCTTAGGATTCGGATACTCGCCCTTAAGGATGTTCATTAGCTCCATTTTGATTGTATCGCCGCTACCATTACGGACAGTACCTTCGGAACTAATAGCAACGATCAACCAGTCGTTGTTCTCAGCAGAACCCTGTTCCTTTGCGGCACCCTGCTCGATAGCTTCGATAGGATTCTCTCGAATATCGCCAGAGAGCCATTCGTCGACCGTAGCAACTTTAACGCGAAGTCCCTGAAGCTTGTCGATTGCCATAGGACGCACTTCGAGCATAGAATTAGTTAGGAAATTCTGAATACCCTTCTTAGTGGAAGCCAGTTTAACTCGGTTGGCTTTATTGCCGGTGGTGTTTTGGAGGGATCCCTCAGTGAGGAATTTGTATAGAGGGCCTCTGGCTCTGGCGATGGCAGTTCTGATGGGGCTCATAACCTCGTCAGCCTGCTTCATTGTCGGAGCTGTGGCGATCTGATAGGTTGTGGTTGTGTCTACATTTAGGAAATAGTTCTGAATAACGGAGGCATACATCGACTTAGCTCCGCCACGAGCAACAATCAGATACTGTTTATTGATCAGGCGTTTCTTGATACGTTTGTTAACATATCGACCGCCGTGACCGCTCTTCGACGGTACATACACGCTTCTTTCCACAAAGTAGTACCAACCGAAAATTTGCTCGGCCCACAGTTTAAATGAGTCGAGCAGGTAGAGGTCTTCACCGTTTGTCAAAGTAAGCTCATTTTCACAATATGCGATGAATCCGTTAATAGCTTCGTCGTCATACCAGATACCCGGATTAGCGATGAGCTCATCAATTCGGTTCATTTCCATCGAGATTTCTTTACAAACTGGAATTTCGCCTCTTAAAACTTGTTCACGGAACCTGCCGTAGTATATGGGTGTGGCTGTATTAGATAGGGCCATTAGTCATCATCCCTCGGAGCCGGCAGATAACCAGAAATATTCGGAGAAGACAGCTCAATCACAGGAGTGTCGTAATAATCCGAGGTATAGGATTTAGCAGAAGAATAGTTGTTATGAGTAGTAGCCAGACTGGTGATAGGGGTATCCGCCATGTCGAAGATAAGTTTAGGGGGCGTATAGCTAGACCCAGAGTCTTTTCTGCCAGTACTAGTGCCAACACCAACAACGTCGCCTTCACGCGCTTTGTCCGTGGTATACTCGGTCTTTTCGCCACCTCTAGACGTATATTGACCTTCGAATTGTCGTCTAGACCTCTCCTCATTAGCCACTCTTGCCGCCTCATCGGCCTGCCGTTTTTCCGCTGCCTGTTTTTGTGCCTTATCCGCGGCATTCTCATAACCTTCCATTCGAGCGGCGCGGTCTTCAGCATCATCTTCACGTTTCTGTCGCTCAGTCTTATCCTTTTCACTGAGATACTTGTCCGGATTCTTTATCTTATCGATCTTCTGTCTATAATCGAGTTCTTTCCATTTGTCCTCGAGCTTTTTCAGAGTATTAACTTCCTTCTCATTAAGCCCCATTCGCTCTTTCAGCATCTTTTCGAGGTATTCCTTACCAGCCTTGGACAGAGCGGGCGCAATATTCTCTTTAAGCATCTTCTCGGCGAATTCTTTACCCTTGTTCACCTTCTTGGGAGTAAGAGACGCAAGATTGCGCTGAGCATTGAGATACTGAGTCTCGAGATACATACGGTTGGTATACTCACGAAGTTCGTCGTCGGTCATATCCTTAATAGATTTCGGTTTGGAAGTATCGGGAGAGCCGGCTTTCTTAGCCGCCTTCGCTTCCTTCCGCTCCTGAAGGGTCTCCTTAAGAGTCTTCTTTTTAGGACCGTCATTAAGAGCAGCTTCTCTAGCATCTAGTTCCGCCTTCTTAGCCGCCTGCTTAGCTTGCATGGCTCGAACGCGTTCTTTGTTCTTGATGACCTTTTCACGAGCCTTAAGCTCTTCTTCAGTAGACTTATAGCGCTTTTTACCAGCAGGAGTTAAAGAGCCATCCTTGTTCTGGTATCGTCGGATACCCCATTTCATACCTTTAGTACCCCAATGGCGCAGTTCACCATCGGAGTCAACGATATATACATTATCCATTTTGAAGTTTCCTCCTCTCTTAATCAGATGTAATGGATCGAACGCAAGCCGTCCATTCCCCATTCGAAAAGCATAAATCGCCGATGGGTTCCGACAAAATCTTGGCGGTTAGACCAATCATCAACCGCTGCGCCGGAAGACAAACGCCGAACCATTACTCCGTAGATGTCTGCCTCGGTTTCATGATGGAGATGACCCGCGTGGATCTCTCTCGTAGTAGCCTGAGCAAACTCCTCCGGATAACTAATCGGGAAGATATGTGCCAGGTTTTTAGCAGTCGCCTGCCTAGAATCGCCGTGGGTTACCATGATAGAATTCTTACCATAGGTAAACACTTTGCGATATTCAATAGTATCGTCGACAACGCGGTTACCGTATCGTTCCAGTAGCACCTGCATGAACATCCAGCTGATGCTACGGTCGTGGTTACCAGCGCTGTAGAATACCTTGACTTCGTTAGCATTGCTAAGAGCAGCATCAATAATCGCCATGATAAACCGACGACCTTCTTTAACTGCTCTAGGCATGTCAACCTTGTCGACCACAGTACCTTTTGTGGTTACAGGATTGACAATACTATCATTGTGGAAGAAATCCTGGCCAACAGGAATCACGATACGGTCCCAGTGTCGTCTGGTAATTAGTTTAAGGATATCGTTCAGCACAGACTCATATCGATCCATAAAGGAGATACCCCAGTGCATATCGAACAGAGGAATCTCCAGCATGCGGTCTGCGGTCTCGACATAAATCTTGTCGTAAACATACGGCTCAATATTTCCTCGTAGAGCTTCCAAGAGCTCTTCCGGATCAAAGTCGGTAGGTTTCTGCTTAATCCATGCCTGAACAATTTCGCCAGTCTTAGAGACCTGGACGGTAGCGTTATGCGCAGTAAATCCTTCATAAGTTCCGCACGCTAGAGTGGTATCATCCGGGAAATTCTTTTTCATCCAACGATTCAACATTCCGCGAAAACAGTCGAATTTACAGGATTGATCTACCTGTTGACTGTAATACTCGTAGATTTCTTTGTTGGATGCACCTTCTCGCTTCATCCGACAACACTCTCGTTTTAGTCTAATAGGAATGCCTTCTAACATACCCAAGGCCCTCCTTTATTCTTCAGTTTCCATCTCCGCTGCTAATCTGAGACGCCATTCGAACTCCGCAATCATACGGTTGGTCGACTCAATTACAGCGGAACTAAGAGGAGGGTCAAACAGTAGCTTAACTTTCAGATACACATAAGACTTAACTGCCTGAAGTTGAGCACTATCGTCGATATAGTCATCCCAATACATACTATCGTCTTTGATAAAAAACCCCTTAGCAGGACCAACACCGATCTGAGTCAGGGTCATAAATACAGAGTTGATGTGCATGATGATGTCGTCATCGAATTGGGTGTACTCTTCTGAGATACCAAGCAACTTTTTAATAGATGTCAGTATACTTTCCATACGGAGCCTCCTTTGTTATTTGATGGTTACAAATTCCTTTTGACAAAATCCTTCCGCTCCGATAGCGGTGTAAACTTTATAGAAATCTTCCGTGGAGTTATTCAGATCGACCATTAGTTCAGTCAAATATCTGACCTTACAAACGATTTCTGAGTCAAGGCTGGGCTCAGCATGAATATGGAGTCTCAAGCAATCAGCCACACCGATCTGGGTACCTTCAGTTTTCATATACGTATGTTCCTTTCTTATCGTTTCCAAGGACATGTGTCGTATTTAGTTCGGACGATGGGCGCTTTGACCAATAAGTCTTCGTCGCCGTAATGGATTGCGTTATGAGTTGTATGGGTGACGCAGATTAAGTATTCGGGATTCATAAGGGCGTCGGTAGCATGAAGGATGTCTTTCTCGGTTATCGGATTCATATGATGGATCAAGATTTTACCATAAATCACACGATCCTCTATGCCTAGATCGCAGCCGTTGTCTCTGATGATTACTTGATCTCGAATACGGCGCCACTCTGCGGACCTGTAGAATTTTTGATTTAGATGTCTGTCAAAGCCAAAAGTATCTACACCAACGAAACCATTTAGTTGAAGATAGCGAAAACGCTCCTCGAAGGTCGGTAATGTGATTAATTCGGAGTAGGTTTTAATATTCGTCATAGTCATCATACTCTTCGTCTTCGATATCACCGCCGTGACCACTATATGTTCGCATTGCAGCAATAGCATTTTCATATAGGGCTTTCATATCGGCAGCGTCGTGCAGTGCCTTGGTCTTGGCCTTGATGAGTTCATTCTCCAACTCGAAACGCTCTGCTTCCAACTTAGCTTTTCTGGACGCGAGCTTTAGGAAATGTGTAGTCTCCTGAGAGGAGGCGGTACCATCCATTAGTCGCTGTTCCACTAGATCGATTGCCAGGGAGATTAACTGATTCTCTCTTGCTTCAGGAGTCAGAGCAGGTCTTAACGGTTTCGTATTTGTATTCGAACTAGATTGCTTAACTCTAGCCATATGGGATTGCCTCCTTTCATTGGGGGTTTGTGAATAGATTTACTTCTTAGTTTCATAGTACTCTTCACCCTTACGGGATCGAATTACTTCATAGTACTCTTCACCCTTACGGGATCGAATTACTTCATAGTACTTAAATGAGCCTACAAGATTAGTTCTCTTGCTCTGTCGCCGGACCAGATCATTTGAAAGGAGAAGAAAAATGAACATTTTAGGAGGTATATACATTTTACAAGGTGAGTCTTCTAACCTTATAGGCTCGTTTAAGTACTATGGTTTGTATGGAGCCACTGACGAGCTTCGAACTCGCAACCCTCAGAGTGGAAATCTGATGCTCTACCAATTGAGCTACAGCAGCATGTTTGGAGATGTTGCGACTGGAACTGCTAACAGCAGCATGCGGAACACTGGAGTCCCTTTCTGTTCAGTATTGAGCATACTCAGGACTCCCATTTTGAGGAAATTAGATGAAAGTTACTGCTTTACCAGGTAGCCGCTGTGACAGAAACCCTTATTGCCCTTTGCACTAACGACGTAGTACCACTTGTCAGTGTAGTAGCCATAACAGGTTACCTTAGAACCAGTGGGCATCACTTCGATGAGGGTCTTGTCAGCCGCCGCACCTGCACGAAGATTCAAACAGCCATCAGAAGACTTAACCTTATAGGTGCCAGCCTTAGCCTTGTCGAAGCTCTTAGCGTAGTCAACCTTGATAGGGTCTTTAGCAGTAGGCTTGGTTTCGACTTTAGGCTCTTCCTTGACTTCAGGCTCTGCGGGAGTCGCATTCTTCGTCAGGCCGAAATGTTCAGCGATGACCTTTGCTTCGGCGATAGCAAGCTTGCGAAGATTAGCATCTTGCAGTAGCCACTTGGTAGCGTTGGTATTGGTATGGAAGGAGTGTTCCAGGATCATACCCATAGTACCAACAGCAGCTGCACCACGGAGAACGCCATAATATTCACCGCCGGAGCTGCCCTTGCGCTTCATGATTCGACCGTCATGTTTGGTACCCATCGTTGCTTCGATACACTCTGCTAGCTTTTCGCCAAGGACATCGCCCTCGCCGTTGAGCTGGACGACCACCAGAGGATAATCGCTAGATTCTTTGTTAGAAGCGTTAGAGTGGATGGACAGGAACAGATCGTGGTTCTTGGAAGCTTGTCCACGGGCGGTCAGGGACTTATCCCTAGCCTGAGTGGCTCTAGTAGTAGTTACCTGGATACCGTAGCTTTCCAGCTCGGCTTTCAGATAGTTATGTAACTTCCAGTTCATGTCAGATTCGTAATATTCTTTGACCACAGGACTACGGTTATACTTGCCGTAGTGACCAGCGTCAAGACATACTTTTACAGTTTTCATGGTAGTTCTCCTTTCTTTAGCAGTTTATTGATTTCTTCCAGGGAAAGCCCGACATCCTCGTAGGCTTTCAGTCGTTTCATCCTGCATAGCCTCCGTTCCCGATAGGCTCGTTGATGGTAATAATTGGACCAGTTTTTGCGGTAGATATACCACTATTCTCACCTATATACTGGAAATTTAAGATTAAATACTTCCATGCGTTTTTTACAAAAGTAGACGAGGCGCCGAAAGTCATAACCACATCGCTATACTCATCTACAGTTTTTGTCGTTGCGCTATGAAGTTGACCCCAAGTAACAACGTCTGTTTCTCTCTCGTTATACATAACAAAATTGTTTCGGTCACGCACGGGAATAGATAGACCATG
>RHMF01000873.1_pt1 | contig 13499 bp, 16 predicted proteins | sample 5365151 | NCBI WGS metagenome assembly RHMF01 (sample SAMN10266501, study PRJNA497801) | feces metagenome | isolation source: feces | host: Bos taurus | place: China: Prairie of Fairy Mountain | collected 2017-08-14 | reverse complement strand
TGCAATAATAAATAATATATTAACTTGATTTAAGATAAGTTAAGTTAAGAAGGTTTGGGGGAGAGAGTTTGAGAGAACCCGGCTCGGGGGTTCTCTCATTTTAAAAATTTGCCGTGAATTTTAAACGTTACGGGGGGTGTAATTGATCTGTAGTGTAATTATACCAAAAAAAATGAAGCCCCAAAAAAGGGGCTTCTCGTTGTTGTTAGAGCTATGGCAAATAAACACCGCTTGCAAATGCGTTTTGGATCATTTCCTTTTCTTGTGCTGTTGCGTCTATGCCGTCAAGATTTATCGTGCCAACTGTAAAGCCGTGCAGCTCGCGAACTGTTGTATTGATCAGACAAGCATATCCAATTGTATTTGCATATTCTTCCGCGCTGTATTCATCTGCAATTGTGGGGCGTGTAATTATCATTTTGCAGCGCATATCGTAAGTGTGTGCTATTTGTCCGCTGGCTGCGGATACCTGTTTTACAGGTGTTTCCATGTGGGATAATTCGTAGTTGATTTGTTTTCCGGTGTCTTCGGCGTGCATAAATGATCCTATTATAGCAGCACCGCCGCCGATCGCTGCCGGTAGGTTTCCAGTTGCTAAACCTATTCCGATAGATACAGCTCCGGCAATCAAGCCCGTTCCTAATGTTGATTGCTGTTTTTCACGCGCCATTGCTACGGAATGTATTTGGCTGTCAAGTGTAGCAGATTGTATACCAGATACGGGAAGATCGATCGCACAAGAGCCGGTGATACTATCAATTGTAATGCCGTTTACAAGTATATATGCGGTTACTGCGCCGGTTATAAAATCCATAACCAGGGCTATTTGTAAATCGTCATATTGATAGATATATGAAACGGGAACGTCTACCGTTCCGCAAAACGGAATTACAATTTTACATTTTGTGTACGGTTCATAATCCAGGAAATTATCACCGAATATAGGGCGACAAGATTGATCTGCACTATTTCGGAAATTGAAATAATATACCCAAGTAGGCGTAGCTAATATTTTTCCGGTTATGTTCGTTGCCTTCGCGCCTAAATAAATTGTAGCGTCCGAGCTGGCTAAAGGTATATTTTCTACGGGGAATTTTTTCAAGGAAATAATACAGTCTATGGGGTTATTTGTGAGAAACATTTTCATATTATATTCTGTTATTGACGTTCCGGACGGAACATCGTTCGCGATCCTGTACAATTCCTGTGATAACTGGTTTACCTGGGGTTCTGTTAGTGCATAAAATTTTGTAAATGATGACGTGCCATATCCAGCATAAAATTGTGTATCATTCTGATATTTTGTGTTATCGTCATATTTTTTATAATCATAACCACTATCGGACATATCAGTATAATTGTTTTGCGGTGCGTTTACTGTATTTGAACCGCGTAAATACTCGCCGTGTCCTATTCCGTCACTATCCAATATGCCGATATACATATCATTATCAGTTAATGAACCTGTGCGAGCTGTTGCAACAATAGGCGAAAAATACAAGCCAAAACACGCAACCGTTTTCATAATATCCTGTTCAAATTCGGGATAATATTCAGTATAAACATATGATATATCATTTGTACCTGGTACTATTTTTATATGCTGTAATGAATTTTCTGTATGTAATATCATACCGAATACATTTGTATCATTATATGTGTATGGGTTAACCTGAACATTTCCAAATACAGGAAAATCATATATACCATAACTATAAAAATTAACATTTTTCGACGGTATTCGATATTCATCTAATATACCTAACTGAAATGGTATTCTACTTGGAATGTTACCATGTCCACCGTATATATCACGTTGTGTCATTAGCGAAATATCACCATAAAACGGTTGAATAGTTACACGATCAATATTGGGGTGCGTTGATGTATTATACTGTAAATAATTATATAATGATGTTGTAATGTGATTTGACATATTACTATCATATGCGCTAACGTTTATTGCTAACACAATATTGTGTGGATTTACTAACGTTAACGGTGATAATAAACGCTGATAATTTTGTAATTCTGAATAATCATCAACCCATTTTATCCAATTAATATTACTATAATAAAACGCTGATGAATTTACGTATATATTGGTAGTATTAGATTTTTCAAAAAAACCGAAATTTGTAACAATTCTGTCCTGTATATCTGTAATTTCGACATTGCCGTTAACAAAATTAGTGTAAGCTATATGTGACAATGCACTTTCTGTTCCTAAACCGCAATAACTGATAGATCTATCAATCGGTTCGCTAAATGATAATTTATCAGCGGTTACACCGTCTATTAATGTTGATTTGTTTTCGTCAAAATATGGTATTTTGTTTTTATTAGTCAATGCTGACTGCTGAAAAAATGCGTCATACCATAAATTTTTATCACCGTATACATTTTCATTCACTGCCATTTGTTATTGCACCCCCTATACATTGCAGTACATAACATTTATCCCCGTAGGGCGTAAAAGCACTATGAGCGATCGGGACCTGTTTAACTGTTTCAGTGTTTGGCAATACCGGGAATTTGCTGTCCTGTATCTTTGTTGGCGCGCCGAGACCGCCGTTTCTTACCGCAGTTACTTCACAGTTTGACAAATCAAAACTTGACAAAACGTCAACCGTACAATTAATAATCATACGGTTTCCGCTTTCGTAGGTTGCTTTTGCAAAGTATTTACGGCCTAAAAAAGAAGCTTCGCAGTAATTAATATTTACATAGTTCGCATTGTATTGAATAATAAATATCGGGTTGAGCTGGTCTATTGTGCTTGTTGGCGCGATCTCAACGCCGCCCGGTGGCGTTACTTCTGTATACGTTTTGGCCACCGCTAATGCGTTGTCTGTGGTATTCCCTAACTTTATAGTAAATGACATTTAATCACCTTCCTTTATAGGGGAATAGCCGCGATATTTCGCGGCTATTCTTCGGAGTTCTATATATGAATTATGACTTGCTTTTTGCATTTGAAGCTGCTTCAACTGTTACTGCAACGTCCTGGCTATATGTTACGCCGTCAACAGTAATAGAAGCTGTTACCGTACAAGTTCCGGCCTTTACCGGAGTAATAACGCCGGCTGCTACTGTTGCAATTGTTGGATCAGAGCTTACCCAGGAAACAGCGGATCCGGCCGGGCTGACTGTCGCCGTAATTGTTGCCGTTGTGCTCGGAAGTGTGGCTGTCGCTTCGTCGTCTGATAATGTGATAGACGGGATTGTTCCGTTTCCAAGAACATATATAATAGCGTTCTCTGCAAGATCGTTAAAGTATGAAGTATCAACCTTATAGAAGTTGTTCCAATACTCGCCGTTGGCATTGTATGCAGTTGTTACACGTCTATTGTCATTAAGGACGCCCAGCGCGTCACGATCGAAGAGAACGCCGATAATATAGTTTCTGTCAACTGTCTTCGTGTTATCAGAAGCGAGCTTGACGTCAATTCGTGAAGTCGTTGCTAACTGATACTCGTCGCCCTGAGCCTGCCAAAACGGAACAGTCTCAAAGTCACCGAGTGTTACAAGGTTTTCGTGATATGTGTCTGACTGTAAGTAAACCTTTACGCCGCTTGCAAAGTCTGAAAGAAGGACAAAATGTGCATATTCTCTGGGCGTGAATGTAACGTTTGCGTCTTCGTCAATGTTAAAGTTCGCGGAAGGTGCGCGGAAGCGTTCAATATCAAGATCGGTACGATAAGCAAGATACCTGTAAAATTCCTTATTTGATACGGCGTCAGCTGCTGCTATTGGTGTTTCCTGGGTTGCGTTAAAGCCTGCAAGAACATCAATTACGCTGTTGTTTGCGTTTATCTTTTCAGCCATAAAGTTATTAATAGTTCTCATGATGAGGCTGTCAATATATATCGTCATTGATGTCTGAATACGGTTTTCTATCATTGAGATAAAGCGGTTCATAGCTGCTGCACTTGTGAAGCTCTCTTTCAGCTGATGCTCTGTGAATGAACAATCTATCTGCCAAGCTACTTTTGAATTATAGAATTTCTGGGTAACGTCGGGCGGATTGAATTCAAACTGATTTACAGTTTCGCCGGCCTGTAAGTTCCAGGAAGGATTTGCTTTAGCGTCAAAGATCTTGCAGCGTGTTTTTGACATAATGGATCCATATTCCCAAGCGTCGCGGAGAACGTCCGGAGCATATCCTTCATATGTTCGATCGACAAAGACCTCGCGTCCGATCCTATTTATCATTGATCTGACATAGTTATCTTTCCAAGTCTGACCGCTGAAAACGAAAGTTCCCATATCAACGATATTTGAAAGATCTTCCTGTACTATAAAGGGGTTCGGATCTCCGCTTTCTGTCTGTCTCTGACCTGTTACTTCGAGCATTACATCATTCAAGATGTTATAAATTTGATTTACTTGCATTTTAATTCCTCCTTAAATCCAGACTTGCAGAAAGATCTGATCTGCAATGTCGTTTATTATAATATCTAATATGTCAAGCTGTGCAGCTGCTTTCAAACCGTCTTCCAATACTTCCGAAGTTGACCTTCTGCCGTCTCGTCCGTGAATGATCTTTGTATATTCGTTGGTATCTGTTCCAGTAGTTGAAACGGAAGTAGTTGCACTGGAGCTTGTACTTGTCAGATCCGGCTGACCTGTATAGGCTTCTGTTGTGGAAGTGCTTCCGCGTTCGATAGCTGTATCTTGACTTTCAAATTTCAGTCCGGCCGCTGCTGCGTTGTTGTCAAAAGGTGCTACTTTGTGTGTTGTTTCGGTTTCATAATTATTTGGTGTTGTGGTTGTTGTCCGTGACTGTTTCCGTTCGGTCGACGACGTACCCGATCCCGTCGAGCTGCTCGCACTTGTAAGGTTCGGCGTCCTCTCATGCTCATATGTTTCATGTCTGTAATAGTCTCCGAAGGGATAAATATTTTCTTCGTATAGTTCAAGCAGCTGATCGTATTTCTTTTGGTTCGCTATAAGATTAGAAATAAATAGTTCATATATGCTGCTTACTGTATAGTTTGTTATTGCTTCCTGGAAGAGTTCCCACATTCTTTGCAGCGCGTCTTCTGCGGTCGCTCCGATCGGCGTTAAAACCGTTAAATAACCATTAAAAGGATTATTCTCGATCTCGTTCATCATTATCTGATCCCAAGTCCGGAAGCTCGTCCGCGTCGGCCTGCTCGGTATTCTCGGCATTATCCCCACCCCCTTCAATAATAATAATGTTGTTATCGCCTTCGATATTTACATCAATATTCTGTTCGGGCGGTTCTTCCTCGATCTGATCTTCGGGCTCTTCCGGAGCTGCTTCCTCTTCGGGTTCTTCGGCTGCTGCTTCTTCCGGTTCTCCCTCGGTCTGATCCTCGGACTCTTCCGGAGCTGTTTCCTCTTCCTGGTCGTTGGAAGTCACTTCAAGCGGCTGCTCCTCTGAGCCGCTTTCAGTTTCTTCCTGGTCTTCGTTCTGCGGTTCTTGTAAGTTGTTGCCCGGTGCTGCTTCCGAGCTTTCCCCGCTTTCTGCTCGTTGTCGTTCTATTATAGGATTTAATCGCGCTGTTATGTTCGTGTCGAACATATCATTGACGCGTTGCAGCCCTTCTTGTAATGATATCAGAATATCATCAACATTAAGAAATGCAAGATCTAAATTATCATTTATTTCTGCTGTTATAAGTCTTTCGCGCTTCATTTGATCGTGGGTACATATACCGATCTGTTCATAGAAGTGACTTAAAATATATTGCTGCACTTCTATAAGTTCGATTAAATTATGGTTCGTCTGGTTCTGGATTATCGGAACGCCCTGGAGCTTGTCAATAAGCGAAGACTTTACGACGATTGTCGGATCGCCCTCATACATAGAACAAATAGCGGCGCGTATGCTGTCAACTGTGTTTTGTGTGTCAGCTCCTACCAGGTTCACAAGCCTTGTGTTTTTTTGCGCGGTATTGATAGATATATCATTATCTGCAAGCATTACAGCGGTTCTTTCTATGAGGGAATATAGACCGCCGTTTATCTCAGATAGATTATATTTATCAGCTTCAGACAAATACACTACTTCGCATTTCTCACCCGGCGTTATGTTGTAACTTTTTTTCAGCCGCGGATTAACTACTAATACTTTACGGGGGATATAGTAAACGTCCGGTGTATCTGCTCGCGTGCAATTCAATGATAGCAGCTGCGTATCATTTTCGCCGATCAGATCCCCCCGAAGGAAACAAACCTTTCCCTGCGTGTAAAGTATCAGTTTCATAAATGTTTCTGATACTGTTTCGGGAACATTTTCAAACAGTATCACTCTATATAGCAGCCTAAGAATAAAATCAAAATAAAACCTGTAAAGCTTAGAAAATGCAAGCTTACGCGGCGTTTTGAATATAAAGTCAAGGCTGCTGTTGCTGTTCTGTTGTTTTGCCATTACACTGTTAGTCCCCCTTTCGTTGCCCATTTGAGATAGTTTGCGAATGTTTCGCCGTCTTCATTATCTGCAAAATAGGTCTTATGCTGCTTGATTAATGACAAGATCGTTTCATGCGCTCGCGTCGGAGTGATAGCAAGGTTAGTTTGATGTAAAGGGTTCGGATCCGGTGGATCGTCCAGATTATCAGAGTATATGATATTATTCTCTGGTTCTTTTATTTCTTTATATCTCCTGGAGATTGCAAGCAGCGGCGCGTCATTAAGTATATATAAACCGCCTTGCAGCAGCTGACCGTCAAAAGAGATATAAAAGCGTACTTCTGGATTTAAGGATCCAACGCCTTTGGGTATATGCCTATAAAGAGCTATTTCCCAGGCACCCGTTGTAATCATGTCAAGCTCTGGATTATCAAAGCAGAAATATTTTGAAACATTTTCGCCGCCGCCGGGCGCGTCTGCATACTCTACGGCTATTCGAGTTCCGGCTGCTCCCATTGTGTAAACGTCGATAGTTCCGATCTTCTGGTCTTTGATACGTGATAAGCCCATTTCGCGGAAATACGGACAAAATTTTGAAACGGTATTAGCAACCATATATATTTTAGCGTTTCTTTGTCGTATAATGCTACTCAATAAGTTCTGATACAAGACAAATTCATTGCTGATATAGTATTGTCTGGTTATAAACTCATCGAAAAAAACATACTTTACTTCGCCGGCGTCCTGGCCTTTGGTCGTTTCTGCGGTATTGATCGCGTACGTTCTGCAAAATGGTTCTTTATCCTGGGCGATCTTCAAATCGCCTTCATAGCAGCATAGATAAAAGCTATTCGAGCGATAAAATATAGAATTGTATTTACCTTCCGTTTTTTCCTTGATATATTCGATATGAGGATTAAAAAGACGCTCGATATTTTTCGGCTTGATCATTTCGTCAAGTCTTCGGATATATGCCGAAGGTTTTCCTTCGTCCAGATAGGCGTCAATGATCTTCCGGCATACTGCGAACGTTTTTCCGTTGGATCTCTTTCCGTATATCAGGTTATATACGGCGTCCTGGGCGTCAATTCCGCTTATATCATAAAAGCTGTTTTCATTATCCGTCATAGTTGAACCCCCTCAGCCGTATATATATAAAAATAGAAGGTGAGTATATAATTTTACTCACCTTCATTATAACTATATTTATACAAAAAGTCAAGAAATATTCACTTTTTTATGCATAATATTCAGAATTTATTCATAAAAAGTGGGCGGTATGGTCTATCACCGCCCGAGATAGCCGTCTTCACGCGACAGAAACGTTAAGCATCAACCCTGCTTAACGGGTATAACTAATTATATCATTTCTCTATATTAATGTCAATATTTCAGTAACTATTCGCCCAAGCCATAAATAATATAGTTGCAAGAATACCAACTGAAATTATAATAGTTCTTGCTATTGCTCCCTTTTCACCCTCTGTTAACTTGCGCATTTTCAGCACCTTCCTTTTCTTGTGATAGCAAATAGATTTCTTTCATTAAATTATGAGTAATTTCTATCGCTTTGAGCAAATCACCTGCGGTTTTTTTCATCAAATTGTTTTCTAAAACGGATTTGACGCTTTCCAAAGCGTCTTTGCAGCTCTCCAGATATTCCTCTGTAGTCATTTTTTCTTCTTCATTCATCGTCTTGATCTCCTTCCCAGTCGATAAAGTGCGGCGCGTCCTGGCAGCCGTCACAAGGTTTATTTTCAAGTATGCATTCGCCCTCATCGGTCCGATATCTGCAAGCAATTACGTACACTTTATTCACTACTTTTCAGCACCTTCCTTTTTATTCAGCGGAATATCCTGTATACAATTTATATTTGCACGAATTACAATAACGCTATCACATATGTTATCCGCATACGGTTCAATTAGGGGCAAAACCTTTAAAGCTTTAGCTATCTGTTCAATATCGTTTACAGCATCATATATGTGTTGCAAGTAGTCTGTTATATCACCTGTTTCACTATAAACCTTTGGTAATCCCTTTAGTATACTGTTCATATTATTTCACTCTCTTTCATACGCGATATGATCGGACAGCTCCACGCAGAGCTTGCAAAAAATATATTTTTGTCCTTTAATGTGCAGCTCGTGATATTTGTCGTCCTTCCGGATCGGAGCACCGCAGCTCTGGCAGCGATAAAGAATTCGCGGATTATGTTTCCCAAAAGGACGCGCTTTGGAATTATCGCCGTTATGAATAAGGTATGTATCATCTGTATTCCGTGTAAGCTCTTCCAGATAGTCAAGCAGCTTCGGAACATCGTCGAAAATAACATATATACTTTTTATGATCGTATGGTTCCAGTTAAAAACATCAATTTGAAGTTTCATCTTCCGCAGCTCCTTCCAGTATTCCGTCAAAAACATTGTCGAGACAATCCGCACCAATCTTGTTGCAATGGTGGAACATATAATCATAACGATCACCATATACAGCTTCATAAAGCAGATTGTGTAAACTTGCAATTATATCCGTGAGATCTACTTCTGTTATTTCTCCGTGATACTTGTCTGTGTATGGCTTGTCGAGCTTCACGCCCGGGAAGTCCTCACTGTACATTATATCCATATTTCTGAATATGCTATAATTCAAAAATGTGGTAATGTCATCAAGTTGCTTCTTATTAATCATTTCTTTTCCTTCTTTCTCTGGTTGAAGTACGCAGCCGGATTATATACGTAGTTCTTCGCTTTGCTCGCAAAGTATTTGACTTCGTTAAGCGTTACCGGCTCGCCTGGTTTGATCGTGTTTGCTCTTGGTGATACGTCGTCCGCCGGGCAGAGCGTAAACTTGCAAAGTGTTGTCTTGACGTATGAATAGACGTCACCCTCGCAGCGGTTTCCCTCGCGATCCGTCCAGACTTCATGTGCATTTGTATTTATCGGTATCTTTACGATACGCGGAGCGTATTCCGCCGGGATAGTCAAGTTAATTCCAAAGTGATTAAATTTCTGGATCGGCTTTTTAAAATTCTTGTCGAAGTATTTACAATCGGCGTTCATTCCTCCGACTTTATAGCCGAATTTGTCGCCGTTTTTTGTCTCCTGGATAAAGCAGTATTGCTTTAGAGCCGTAAGCTTGTACTTTTTATACTTCTTGACGGTGAGCGTTCCCAGATCCTTTAGAAGCTCCGGATCTATATCCAGAGCAGCGGCGCGGCGTTCAATCTGTGAGTTGACATTATCGTTATAACGTGATATAATGTCCTTAGCTTCCCCTATAAAATTAATATTATCCGTATCACCTGACAAAACTTTGATTTTCCGATCTTCGGGCGCGTTTAGCAGCTGCTTCCGAAGGTCGGAAATTTCTTTTCTTACAAGTGCCGTCGTCCAGACGCCCCATTGATAAAGCACCGGCTGAAATTTCGCGGTCGGGGATATGTAGTTGTGATCTGAAACGTAAGGCTCTTTTTTCTCCGGATCAAAAGCATATTTTTCCATTACAGGACGTTTTGTAAAAATTCCGTACAGTCTCGCAAGCTCTGACTTTATTCTGTTGTATTCAATTTCAAGCTGCGGCGTCAGCAGTCCAAGCTCTTCAAGTTCGTTCTTCTTCTGCTTCGCATCGGCCTTATTAGAGTATAAGCGGACAATAACGTTTATAACGTAGTCCGGCAGATAGCCATATTTTGAACCTATAACATTTTCAATGCATATCCCGTCAAAATCATAGTTTTCCAGGAAGAGCTTAAAATCAATATCTGTTAATGTCATCTTCATAAAACGCAGCTTTTTAATTCGGACGTCCTCGCAGCGTTCAGCCTCTGTCATTGGATCCTCTTGATCAACCCAGTGGTTTCTGACCTGTGAAGGAAGGAACGGAAGACCGTCCGGCAGCACTTCTACATCTTTTGCCGAAAATGTAATAAGCAGGCCATAACGCTTGTACGGATTTTCAAAAAGATCTGTATAGCTCTTAGGGTTCGGCAACTCTTCAAATTTTCCGATAGGATAACGGGAAAGCACCATACGCGATACATACGCGGAAGACGCGTCAACGCTCCAGACGTCGCTAAAAGGTTTATCCGGAATACCATTTTCAAAGAATACAGCACCGCCGAAGAACGCCTTAAAAAGATACTGTAAAACAAATTCTCGGCCATATTCAGAAGTAAGCGGATTTTTCTTCATAATCATTGCCGCAAGGTTGCACTTTGCTTTGTTGCTCATTTTTCGCTCTTCCAAGTAAAACAAGTGATTAACTCGGCTTGTTTTTGTTAGTGGCAACTGCGAAACATTACCTTGATACTTCAAGTCAAGCTCTTGGCGGAATATTGACGCCATAAAGAATGTACGATCCGCGCTGTTGTTCATTTCTTCCTCTGAGAGCTTGCAGCAGTAAGACAGCCCTTCGGGATCTATTTCCGGCATAATAATGCCGTGTTCATGCTGCATATCTTCTATAACTTCACTTTCAAAATATGCTTTATAGCTGTGAAATTGATATACTTCCATACAGCTAAAAAGTAATACATCGCTTCCGGACTTCGCGACAAAAGGCTCGCGATCTATCGGAAGCACTTTTTTTACATTCGCAAAGAATGAGAAAAGGTCGTCAACTACGATAGCAAGATAGTGTTTTGTTTTACTGTTGTTGTTAAACTTCATTTTCTGCTTCATAGTTTCCAGGAATTCCAGAAGATCCTCGAAGGTTCTTCCATATATGATCAAAGCGTTCCCGTCCTGGTCAAAAGTGCTATCGAAACAAAAAGTCCAGAGATACGGCAGATTGTGCGAATATTGGATATCAAGCGCGGCGATATAAGGGCAGTAAACAAGATCTTTGCGATCAAATAAGCCCGTAAAATTATAATCTTTGTAAAAAATCAAACTTCATTCCCCCAGTTCGTTTCAAATTTTTTTTTAGCTTCCCAGTTTTCTTGCCACTTCTTACGCTCCTTGCTCCACTTTTTAAGTATCGCGTCAAGATCTTGCTTCGTGTTCCCCTGGTATACGGTTTTAAGATCCAGAATAAAGTCGAGCAGCTCGTCTTCTGTTGCTCCGCCTTGCATAGCGTCGTATAGTTCGCCGGTAACATCTGAATAGTTGTATTCGGTATTCTGCTTAGCTACTGAAAAAAGCTCGAACAATACCGGATATAAATCAAAATATTTAGCCGCTTCTGCGTTACTTATACCGAATTGTGCTGCATATGTAGCAAGGTTTCTATGTCTTGATTGACGATCATATATACTCTTGGCGTATTCCCCTTTATCACGTTCGATCATAGCAGCTACATTTTGCAGCTCTTCGTTCGAGAACGTTCGAAGGTTCTTCAAACTTGTATCATAGCCGCCTGTTTTGTTCATTCCGATAAAATCAGAATAAGAAGTCATTTTTTGAAGCACGGGATCCGTATTATAAAGGCCTTCCTTCTTCGCGTTCCTGGCTCTCTTGTTAACGTCAACCAAGAGATCGTGAACATTGTCAAGTAAATTATTACGCTGATTTCGTTCTGCTTTAGTTAATACCTTCGTTTTTTCCTTCTCACGGACAGCTTCGCGGATCTGTTCGCGGAATAACTCACTGTTTGCGCTCTGATCCATAGCTGCGAAGTGATATCCGCCGGCGCTGGCTCTCTTTCCGAGGACAGCCTTCCGGGCGTTGGAAGCATCAACGCCAACGGAACGAGCAGCCGCCGAAATGCTGTCAAATACTTGGTTAGTTTCCAGGATTATAATTTTTGTCTTAGCCATATTTATTCCCCCTAAATCAAAATAAAGCGTTCCTTGTTTGGTATCACATAATCGGGAAATGAAACCATATTGTCAACAACAGAATATTTCATTTCTGATTTAATGTTCGGTTCATTTTCCTTGAAGTCTCTTCCGTTCGTGTACAGTCGAAGGCCTGTATACTTCAAATATATGTCCACATTTGCAGTATCGCTAAACTCGTCGATCGTTGCGTCGCACTCTGGATCCGCGCGTTCGCGCAGCTCTTCAATCGTCGGAATATGATCCCAAAGCTGAATTGATTTCTTAATAATCATAGCTTTTCACCTCTTTCATAGTGAAGCGGTTCTTCGCCGGTATCAAGAACGATCTTGTACGCAGAATACAGAAGCCAACGCCGGACGTCTTGCAGCTCCTGGGCGTCTTGTGTATCTACTCTTGCGAGTACGTAAGATCCCACCGTCTTCCGTTGTCCCGAAAGATGACGAGATAAAGCGGTTTCGTCAATTCCAAGATCGGCGCAAGCGTCACGCGCTTGCTTGTAAAGCGTGTTATTATTGGCGCAGTAAACCATATAAGCACCCCCTTTATATTTATAATACCATACACTTGACAAAATGTCAAGAAAATTTTTCTTAACTACTTGACAAAATGTCAAGTATATGGTATAATACAATCAAGGAAATAAACCAGGACGCCGGCAGCCCCGGCAGAAAGTGAGGACGTTATGAAACAGTTCAGCAGCAAATACGAGTTATTTTCATTCATTCAGAAGGCAGTTATTGAAAAATTCAATCTTTCCAAAGCTTGGCAGCAAGTTTTGCCGGCATCATTCTATTGCAGCGAAGCGGAGCAAATGCAGATCGTCAAAGACGCCGGTTACAATCTCGATAACCTTCTCGATGATCCGACAGTTGATCCGGAATACATTGAACGCTTTAACCGCATTTGAAGGGGGTGCAAATATGAATACCAGGGAAGAAATCCAAAAAGTAATAAACTGGATAAACGAAGCTATGGAAAGATGCAGCGGCAAAAGCAATGATTATAAATCCGGAGCCTTTGAAGCCACATTGCAAATAGCCGCCAGAGATCTTGATACAATCTGCAAGCTCCTGGAGCTGCGAGATCAGCGAAACAATAATATCGAATAGCTCTCACAGCCACGAGAAGCCCCTTTTTTGGGGGCTTCTTTTTTTGAGTATAATTATACTACAAAGAAATTACAAGCAGCGTATCGTTCAAATCTGATAGCAAATTTTCAATTCTGATAATCACTATTGAGAGAACCCCCCGAGCCGGGTTCTCTCAAACTCTCTCCCCCAAACCTTCTTAACTTAACTTATCTTAAATCAAGTTAATATATTATTTATTATTGCA
>RHMF01000872.1_pt1 | contig 13501 bp, 8 predicted proteins | sample 5365151 | NCBI WGS metagenome assembly RHMF01 (sample SAMN10266501, study PRJNA497801) | feces metagenome | isolation source: feces | host: Bos taurus | place: China: Prairie of Fairy Mountain | collected 2017-08-14 | reverse complement strand
ACCTGTTCCCATCCCGAACACAGAAGTTAAGCACATGTACGCCGACGATAGTTGCCGGGTGACTGGCCGTGAAAATAGGTAATGCCAACACAATGACCTCCACAGAAATGTGGAGGTTTTTTCTTTGCCTAAAACAGTCCACCGGACTGTTTCTTAACGGCAAAGGATAGTTGCCCTAGCCGTGAAAATAGGTAACGCAAACACCAAGCCTCGACTGAAAGGTCAGGGTTTTTTCTGCCTGTGGATATCCACTGGGAATCCACGGTCAGCACGCAGGATGATGCGCTAAAATAATCCTGACGCAATTGTGCCGGCAGCGAAAAACAATATAGGCCTCCAAATATATGGATACAGAAATAGGAACAGACTTTCACGAGTCTGTTCCTTTTTTGGTAAAATTGCGGTAATGTCACGATGAAATCTTTGCTTCGCGCAGATAAAATCCGTCTACGCAACCTGCGGTCAGGCAGGTTTCATCCATCGCAGAGGGATTTAGTGGAAAGGATACAACGGTTCACTATATTCCACGTGGCCCGAGTTGATGATTTCGCCGTCCACTGTGAGCTTGAGATATTCGCAGCCATATGCGCTGAGGAATGTGTTCACCAGGCAGCCGATCAGCATCTTTTCGCCTGTTGTGCTCATAGTGTACAACTGCATCAAGAAGGCTTCATTCATATCCAAAACCAGCTCGACGCCATCGACGGCAACATGATTTGTTTGCACATCAGAGGCCAATACGCCGTTATCGATCAGCGCCTGCACGATTAAATCGGGCGGCAGTGATTCCAAGGTCATTTCCATACTGACGAAGCTTTCCAAATTTTCGTCCGGCATATAGAGCAGGAACGAAATGGGAGAGGAAGGTGCGGTGGTCGCTACAGCGCTGCCAGTTGTGGACTGCTGCGTGGATACTGTGACGGTTGTACCGGGCAGTGTTGTGTGATCGGTGCTCATACAGCCGGTCGGCAGGAACAGTAGCACCAATAGAATCGTAAGCTTTTTCATATGAATCCTCCTTTTCTTTTCTTTTCTTTTTGTTAGTATATGACATAACACTTCTTTCGTAAAGCTTAATTTATGTTTTTATTTCACTTTTATATTTTCTTTTTATAGTATTTTGACAAAAATCGCCCTTTGCATTGACAATAACTCGTAAATATTGTACATTAACAATGTATTGCAATATAACCTGGAGGGAAATAGGCAATGGTAGAAATTAGATGTAAATCCTGCGGTGGCTTGAATCATTATGAGTCGCTGACGGATGCAATGGAATGTGACTACTGCGGTGTCATGCTGGAGCTTGACGAAGACAGAGCTAAGTTTGTAAACCTTTATCGCAAAGCTGACGATGCCTGGGATCGCAAGGACTTTGACGAGGCACTGCGCTATTACGAGCAAATCGTGGAAGAGAACGCGAACCAGTCCGAGGCCCACTGGGGCGCTGCAATGTGCCGCTATGGTGTCGCTTATGTAATGGATCCGCTGCGTGAGGTAAAAATGCCCACCTGCAACCGCGTAAACCGCACCTCTATTTTGGAAGATAAGAACTATCTGGCTGCTATCCGGCACGCCGGTCCCAGCGCCCGTAAGCAGTACGAGCGCCGTGCACAGGAAATTGACCGCATTTCCAGACAGTTTTTGAAGATCGTAGAGAAGGAAAAGCCCTACGATGTGTTTATTAGCTATAAAAAGACTGGCATTGACGGTCGCAATACCATTGACAGCCAGTATGCCCGTAAGCTGTATCATTACCTGACGGAAAAGGGTGTCAAGGTCTTCTTTGCGGAAGAGACCCTGGCAGAAGTTGCCGGCAGCATGTATGAGCCCTATATTTTTGCAGCCTTGACCTCTGCGAAGGTCATGGTGCTGATGGGCAGCTGCAGAGATCATTTTGAAGCCGTTTGGGTTAAAAATGAATGGCATCGCTTCCTGGCACTGCAGGAGACGGATCCGACGAAGGCGTTGATCCCCGTCTGCATCCGTTGCAAGCCGGAGGATGAGCTGCCTCTTGGCCTAAACCTTGTGCAGGCTATGGACGCTGACCATATGACCTTCCTGGAAGATGTGGCCCAGATCGTCCAGAAAAAGAAGGGAGCTGCACCCCAGGCAGTCAAAGCCGGTAATCTGAATCTGCTGTCTGAAAAATATGCCACCAAGGCCAATGTGGACAGGGTGGTAAGCGCCCTAGACTGCGAGCCTGAACTGGCAGCAGAAGTGCTGATCATCCATCAGGGTAAGATCGATGATACGATCCGCTATATTTCCAGCAGCAGCGATTATCAGAAGAAGCTGTGGATCTGTGCGGAGTGTGATTCCAAAAATACCCACGATGTATGCCATAATCCCAATTGCGGTATTTCCAAGGCAGACTCCTTTGCTGTTCGGAAAAAGCGCGAGGAGATCCAGAGAGAAAATGAGGCACGTCAGCGCAGGGAAGAGGAGCAGCGCCGTCGTGAGTACGAGCGCAGCAAAGAAGCCAAGCAGATCCGCAAGGCAAAGCGTTCTGCCAAGGCGAAGAAATTCTTCAAGACTGTGTTGGTGCTGGTCATTATCGCGGCCGTGATCGCAGGCATCTATGCCCTGCTGCAGAGAGCGGCCTTCATGACCGACGAAGAGATGAGGAACGCCATTGTGATCGCCGGCCTGATCCTGGCATTGATCGCTTGGCTGATCCGCAGGATTGCGGCGTCTGAGGGTGGATGTGGATTCATCATATTGACGTACATTATATTCGCCGTCTTGCTTGCATTGATCATGATGGCTTCCCGTACCCTGTTTGTGAAGGAAGTGGATGACCTGTATACGCCTGAGGTCGTCTGTACCTACAGTGACGGCAATGATTCTGTTTTGATCATTTCCGATTGTTCCGAAGATGGAAAGATTGCGGCTACCTGGATCGAAGTATCCGATGGCAGCTATCTGAAGGTAGATATGCAGGGCCGTGTCACCTCCAAGAAGAATAACGGCAACATGATTATTACTTGGGAAAGCCAGGATGTGGTTGCCAGCGAAAATGCTTCCTGGACTGACGAGACCACTGCCAACATTACGGAGCGTTACCAGACCCTGTCCACAAACAAGGGCGAGATGCATCCCATCGATTCGCTATATGTGCCCCAGATCGTGCAGCCCTACTGCAGCGAAAATGATGTGCTTAGCTTCACTGATTGTACTGCCGATGGCCGTGTAACGGGCCTGTGGGAGTGCTGGGGGGAAGAGTATGGCGAAAGCTATTATGTGAAGCTGCTGCTGGATGGCCAGGTCGTATCCTCTGCTGATGGCAGCGTCACCATCCGCTGGATCAAGCAGGAGCAGCTGTCCGTGGTCAACACCAGCTGGAACAACGAAACCTATGCGTATATCTCTGACAATTATAATACGCTGAGTACGGATAGTTCCCAGATGACCTCCGGCGTTTCTTCTGATCGCACGCTTAGCACTGTTCAGGATCTGCAGAAGCTGGCAAATTCGGATGGAATCTATTTCCTGGCCAACGATATCGACCTGTCCGGCATCAACTGGAAGCCGATTGAGAACTTCACCGGTACATTCTATGGCAATGGCCACGCAATCCAGAATATGACCATTGCATCCAGCAATGAAAACCTGGGTTTCTTCAGCACCCTCAGTGGCAGTGTGAATAACCTGGTGTTTGAAAACGCAACCGTGACGGCCACCAACAGAGTGGAAAATGTTGGTATCCTCTGCGGCCTGCTGACGGGTATGGCCAGCAATGTTACGGTTTCCGGCACCGTGGACGCTGAGATCGCCACCAATGTTGGCGGAATCATCGGCTGCGCAGCATTTGATGGTAGCAATACACTGTCTGATATGCGCAGCAGTGCAACAGTGATCGGCAATGAAAATGTCGGCGGCATCGTTGGCTACCTGAGCGATGCCAGCAATTCCTACAGCGATGAGTTCAGCGCAAACTTGAAGGACCTTGTAAATGAAGGCAGCGTCACCGCAAACGGTTCCTATGCCGGCGGTATCGTGGGCTATGCCTACTGCAAGGGTAACGGTCAGATTGCACTGTATGCTACGGCCTTGTCCAATACCGGTGCTGTGCAGGCAAAGCAGTTTGCTGGCGGCCTGTTCGGCTATGGTTATAGCAATAATCTCAACTCTTATATTAACGACTCTTCCAATGCTTCTGCCGTCACCGGCGAATCCATTGTCGGCGGCATAGCAGGTAAGTTGGGCAATATTACCATCAATAACTGTGAAAACGCCGGTTCTACCATCACCGCTACCGGCCATATGGTTGTCGAAGGCGTCAAATATGCCTACCTCGGTGGCTTTGTAGGCGATGGCTATGTGGTCAATAACTGCACCAATGCGGTCGATATCCTCTATGATGGCGCTGGCCGCTTTGTCGGTGGTATCATGGGCTATTCCGGCGCTGCCGGCAGCTGCGAAATGCGCGGCCTGAAAAACACTGCCACTGTTTCCGGCAGTGACTATGTCGGCGGTATCGTTGGCAGTATGGTCAGCACCACCAACAGCTATTCGGACTTCACGGTTACCATCTCCGACTGGACCAACTCCGGTGCGGTCAGTGGCGATGATTATGTGGGCGGTGTGATGGGCCATGGCTACTTCAGTTGCAATGGTACGATTACGCTCTATGCCTCCAGTCTTTCCAATACCGGCGCTGTTTCCGGCAGCAAGTATGTGGGCGGCCTGATTGGTGAGGCGGAAAGTGACAGCACCAATTCCATCATGCAGGATTGCAAGAACGCTTCTGCGGTCAGCGGTAGCTCTTATGTGGGCGGCCTTGCAGGCCATCTGGTATGTGTGGTCATCGATAACTGTGACAACACTGGCTCTACTATTACGGCTTCGGGCTATAGCAGCTATGACGGCGTCAAGTATGCCTATGTTGGCGGCTATGTTGGCTTTGGCTATCTGGTCAATAACTGCACCAACACCATGGACATCACCTACACCGGTAGTGGCCGCTACGTTGGCGGTATCGCCGGTTTCCTGAATCCCACAGGCAACTATACCATGGACAACCTGAAAAATACCGGAAATATTTCCGGTGCTTCCCATGTGGCAGGTGTGATCGGCGGTTTGTACACAAGCAGCAATAGTTACAGTAATTTCAAGGTCGATCTGTATGGCTTTGAGAACACCGGCACCATTAAGGGCAAGGATTATACCGGCGGTCTGATCGGTTTTGTAAGCATGACCGGTAACGGCAGCTTCACGATGTATGCTACAAACATGACCAACACCGGTAGTGTTTCGGGCGCTAAGTATGTCGGCGGTATTTTCGGCTACGCAAAGACCGATTCCAAAGAATCCAAGGTGCTGGATGTCACAGCCACCGGTAGCGTTTCCGGCAGTTCCCAATATGGTAAAAAGTATGGCTACGCTGAAAAGGTAACCTTTGAATGAGAGGAGAACAAAAATGGCAAGATTCATCACCAAATGTCCCCATTGCGGTACAATCAACAGCCTGAAAGACTCTATTTTCAGCAAAAAGGTGGTACCCTGCGGCACTTGCGGCAAGGATATCGATGTCAAGTCTGCCCGTCTGGCATCCAAGATCTGCCCTCACTGCAATGAGAGCTTTGTCTACGACCAGGCAAAGGGCCTTGTGACCAATTGTCCTTCCTGCGGTAAGACCATCAATAATCTGGTGCAACAGAAAGACAAGAAGGTCAAGTATATCACCCTCAATTGCTCCCAGTGCGCCTGCCCTATAGAACTGGACGACTCTCTGAAGACCTACGAGTGCCCAATCTGCCACAAGGTCATGAATGTGGAGCAGGAGCGTCTTAAGGCCCAGCTGGTCACCTCTGGCGGCGTTAGCGTCATCCAGTATGAAGGCGACAATTCCGTCTTCGTCTGGAAGCATCCCATCGAGGACTTCAACATGGGTTCCCAGCTGCTGGTCCACGAGTCCCAGGAAGCTATCTTCTTCATGAATGGCCAGGCGCTGGATCTGTTCGGACCTGGTCGTCATACCCTGGAAACTGAGAACCTGCCTATCCTCAAGCAGCTCTACAAGGTTCCCACCGGTTCCCAGACACCTTTCCATGCCGAGGTCTACTTCATCAACAAGACCGTTTCTATGGGCATGAAGTGGGGCACTGATTCCCGTGTCCGCTTTGTCGACCCTGCCACCGGTATTCCGCTGGACATCGGTGCTTCCGGTGAAATGAACCTGCAGGTTTCCGATGCCCGTAAGCTGCTGGTCAAGTTGGTGGGCACCACCGGCGGTCTGACCAACAAGGAAGTGCTGAGCAATATCAGCGGTCCCACCGGTACCGTCCATCGTACCCTGCAGAGCTATTTCCGCGCACCTCTGATGACCGAGGTCAAGAGCTATCTGGCTTCCACCATCAAGCAGCAGCAGCTGGATATCATGTCCATCGACGAGAATATGGCCCAGCTGTCCGAGGCGCTGCGTGAGCGCATCAGTCCCAAGTTCGAGGAGTATGGCCTGACCATTCCTCAGTTCTACATTACTTACATCTCCCTGCCCGAGGACGACCCCAACTTCAAGAAACTGCGTGACATGCGTTCTGCTGCTTATCTGGGCGTCTGGCAAATGGAGATCGAAACCAGCATCGCCGAAGCCCAGCAGAAGCGCGACATTCTGAAGGCACAGACCGCAGCACAGCTGGAGGCCATCAAGGCCCAGGGTGCTGCCGAAGCTACCCGTCTGCAGGGCATGGCAGAGGCGCAGGTCATGCAGGCCAAGGGCTACACCCAGAAGGATGTGCTGGAAGCCGATGTGCAGAAGGCATACGCAGCTGGCCTGGGCCAGATGGGCTCCGGTGGCGGCAATGGCGGCAACGGTGGCGGTGGCATGGTATCTGAATTTGTTACCATGGGCGCTGGCATGAGGATGGCCGAAACCGTCTTCGACAAGATGAACTTCGGAGCTACCAAGTCCGAAGAAACCAGCCAGAAGGCGGCACCTGCTGAAAATACCTGGAAGTGTGTTGCCTGCGGTGCGGAAAATACCGGCAAGTTCTGCATGGATTGCGGCAAGCCCAAGCCCGAAAGCTGGGATTGCGCCTGCGGCCATAAGGGCAACCGTGGTAAGTTCTGCGAGGAGTGCGGTACGCCCAGACCCACTTCCTGGGATTGCGCCTGCGGCCAGAAGGGCAACACCGGTAAGTGCTGCCCCGAGTGCGGTGCTAGGCGCCCTGAATAAAGGAGGAAAAAACCATGAATAAGAAGGGTATCCATTTTTTGGCAATGGGCGCAATCGCCTTTGTCATGTACAATATTCTGGTATTTGCTATCGGCGGTTTTTCCGGCCATGAGGCAGCCTTCTGGATCTCCTATGTCTTCACTGTGATCGCCTTTGGTCTGGTTGGCCTGTCTGCTGCCATCCTGGGTAAAACCGGTATGGCTATGCGTGATTGGCTGTTCGGCTATCCCATCGTGCGTCATTGCATCATTTATGTTTGCGCGCAACTGTTTGCTTCCGTGATGTTCATGATCTTTGAGTATGATATCGAATGGGTGCTGCCCGCTGTGGTGCAGGTCCTGCTGCTGGGTGTCTTTGGCATCCTGGTGTTGTCCTGCTTCGCTGCCAAGAACGTCGTTGGTGAGATCCATCAGAAGGTGGAGAAGAAGACCCGTTATATCGCTCTGCTGCAAGCCGATGCGCAGATGCTGGCAAATAAGTGCGAGGATCCCGAGGTCAAGCGTCAGTGCGAAAAGCTGGCAGAGGCCATCCGGTTCTCCGACCCCATGAGCAATGAGTTGCTGGCTGGTCTGGAGCAGAATCTGATGACTACCGTGTCCGCTTGTGGCAATGCCCTGGACGAGGGTAACTATGTGCTGGCATCTTCCCTGTGCGAAAAGGCTATGCAGCAGCTGGCTGAGCGCAACACGAAGTGCAAGGTGCTGAAGTAAAGTAACAAAAAATCCCGGTTTTCCGCATTGGAAAACCGGGATTTTTGTTAGATAAAGAACTTTCGCTCCAGGGTCTCTCTTGCGGGGCGACAGATACCCAGGAAGATCAGCAATCCGCCCAGCAGCACCAAAATGATCAGCGGATACAGTGACCATCCGGCGAATTTCGGGATGTGAAATGCCAGATCCATTAACCACTCCACCAGCAGCATGAAGCCGCCGATGGCGATAGATGCACCGCCGAAGGTGAACAGACTGCCCTTGGGCACATACTTGACCAGCACGACGACTGCGGTGATGATCAGACCGAAACCGCCGGTGACCGGCAGTGCGAAACTGAGAAACCAACCGCCATTCGTTGCCAAGTCGATGTACAGAAGATATAGCGCAGCGGCGGCAAAATCGCAAGGTACGAAAATTACCATGTTTGGCTTACGGAACCAGGTGGGCAGGATGAAAACAATATATCCCAGCAAAACCGCACCGATCACATAGCCGGACCAGGTGATCCGCTCCGTGAATTGGAAGTCACACACAGGTACGATCAGCAGCGGCAGTACAAACAGAAATGTCAGTATGATTTGGGAAAGATAGGACCGTTTAGCACGGGCAGGATATTTATTAGCAGGGAATGAACCGTCCGTCAGTCTTCGGTCGATATCCGGATGGTAAGCCCGGGTGCCGCACAGGGGACAGGCGGTCAGCGAATCATCCAGCTGAACGCCACATTTGGCACAGTACATAACTACCTCCTTACTTTTCGTTGTACTCTACCGTTACCGGCAGACCCATATCCCGTAACACGCGATAGAAGTGGGATTCCAAATCACTTTCCCGAATGTCACGGATGAAATTGATGTAGAGCGTGTCCCCGAAGCTGAGCACACCGCAGTTGTTGGGGTGGGCAGCCTGCACGCCCAAAATAAAGTCCATGCGCTGCACGAAGGGCAACATTTCTGCCGGCAGCTCCACTGCGCCAAGGTTCGACAGGCTCAGACAGGATTTTTTCTCACCAACCGCATCAAAGATGGCCTTCATCACCATATTTTTCAGCGGCAGGGGGATCAGCTTTACCAGCAGATTGCGCTCGTCAGACACATTGGTGGCGATCTTCTTGCCCATAATCTTGGGTGTGACCTCCACACCCATCCAGTGCTTGACGATTTTGCAGATCTCTTCAAAATCGTACCGACCCAATCGGGGCTGGATTTCTGGGGTGGTGTAGAGCGCGAAATTGCGCAGCGTCTTACTGGGGAACAGTTTGCGCAGATTCACGGGGATCAGAACCTTGATAGAAGGCCGCTTCCGGCTGTCGGGGATCTGCTCGGCCTGCAGATTCTGCAGCGCCATCATCATGGCAGCGGCCAGGAAGGCAGTGAGGCTGACATTGTACGCCTTTGCCTTTTTCAGTGCTTCGGAAACGGGCACTTTCATGCAGGTCAGATTCAAATAACCACCCGGTTCCGGGCTGCCGGATACATGCCAGGAATCATTTTCTTTCCGGCTGGCGCTGATCGGGCCAGCGTGCTTGAGGAAGCTGTCTTCCAGTTCCTCTTCGGAGGGTTCTTCCAGCCGTCCCAGCACACCTTTTTGCGCAGGAATACGTACGCTATAGCGCTGCTGCAAATATTCTGCGACCAGGGATTTGAGGAAGATCAGCGCACCGTTGCCGTCAGTCAACGAGTGGAAAAATTCCACAGCGATCCGATTTTTGTAGGCAATGACCCGGAAAGCGCAAGCGCGGATCTCATCCCGGCTCATCCGGGTCAGCGGATAGCTGTATTCCTCCCGGATAGTGGGCGCACGCTCCAGCTGCTGCAAATAGTACCAAAAAATACCTCTGCGCAGACGGGCACCGATGGAAGGAAAACGCCGCACTGTCACATCCAGCGCCGATTGCAGCGTCGGAACATCCACATTTTCAGAAAGCGTGGCAGACAGGCGGAATACATTGCTCCAGTTTTGCCGCCGGGCAGCTGGGTAGATCTTGGCTGCGTTATCCAGCCGCATCCAGCGCAGCTTGTAAGCCTGGGCCATATTCCGATCCAAGAAACGGTTGATCAGTTCGAAATCTGTCTGGTCCTCTGCCAGATTGAACAGCAGATACCCATGCCAGCGTTCCGCCTTGGCCACCAGCTGGCTCTTGCAGCCGGCATTGCGCAGTGTCGCGTCCATGTTTACGGCATCGGAGAGCATGATCTCCTCAGCGCCTACAAAGATCAGTGACGGCGGCATCAGCGAAAGATCGCCGAACAGGGGAGAAACCAGAGGGTTTTTCCGATCTGTGGTGTAATGATCGGCGTAAAAGTCGAGCGTCTGCAGACTCATAGTGGGATCAATATCTTTGTTCTTTTCGTAGGACTCACCGGAGGCTGTCAGATCCGTCCAGGGAGAAATCGAGATGATGCCGCAGGGCAGGGGAAGACCCAGCGCTTTCAGCTTCAGACACAGACTGTAGCATAATCCGCCGCCGGCGCTTTCGCCGCAGAGGGTGATGTGGTCTGGGCTGTAGCCCTTGCTCAGCAGATATTGGTAAGCTTCCAGCGCGTCCTCCACCGCTGCCGGAAAAGGGTTTTCCGGTGCCAGCCGATAGGCAGTACAGAACACCTTTGTGCCGGTCTGTACCGCCAAAATGGAGCCAAAGCCCTGGGCATACTCCAGGCCGCCGCAGGTGTAGCCGCCGCCGTGCAGATATAAAATCACACCTTGCCGCCGTTCGTCCTTGGGGATGATCCAGCCGCCGGTGAACTTATCAAAAGGATGCTCTCGTGTGACGGTCTGCGCATGGAGTCGATGCTCCATCAGTTCGCCGATTTTATCCTGTCCCTTGCGCAGGGTCTGCAGGCTGCAGCCCGACAGCAGGGGTCTCAGCAGCGCCAACTGCGACCGCAGACTTTTTGCGGAAATTGCCATCCGGCTACCTCCTTGTTTTTTCTTAAACTATACCCGAATTTTTGAGAAAAGTCAATCTACCGGCTGGAGAGTTGACCCTACAGTCTGTGAAGTGCGCTCTACCGCCACACGGAGCGAAGATGGGAAACAAACAGTCATTGATGGCAATGGCCGCGGCATTTTCTATTGCATTTACCCATGGTTTCTGCTATGATAATCGAAGAATGAGAAAAGAGGTGGGCAGAATGGCTATGGAAATTCGGCAAGTTTCTGCACTTAGTGAAGATTTTAGAGCCCTTGCCGCTGCGCTGGATGCTTACTATTTCACGCTTGTGGGCGACATTCAGCTAAAATATGCCGAGCCCAACCGCCCGGAGAATATGAATGCCTTGCTGGTGACCTATGACGGGAACATGCCCGTTGCCTGCGGCGCCTGGAAGGCTGTGGATGCCGAGAGCGCGGAGATCAAGCGCATCTATGTCCGTCCGGAATATCGCCGCAGAGGCGTCGCCACAGCCCTTATCCGGGCACTGGAAGAGAATGCTGCCGCCACTGGCTGCAGGAAGCTGATCCTGGAAACGGCGGTGGATACCACCGGCTCCCATCAGCTCTACCTTTCCCTGGGATACAAACAGCGAGCATATTACGGCAGTCCCGCCGGTGCGGAAAACTGCCTGTGTTTTCATAAGGAGATCTAACTATGGATTACGCAAAAGAGTCATTGAAGTGCCACGAAGAATGGGGCGGCAAGATCGAAGTGATCTGCAAGGTGCCGGTGGAAACCAAGGATGACCTGTCCCTGGCCTATACCCCCGGCGTTGCCCAGCCCTGCCTGGAGATCCAGAAAGACCCGAACCGTTCCTACGATCTGACCCGGCGGCATAACCTTTGCGCCGTCATTACCGACGGCAGCGCTGTGCTGGGCCTGGGCGATATCGGCCCTGAGGCCGGCATGCCGGTCATGGAGGGCAAATGCGCCCTGTTCAAGGCCTTTGCCGATGTAGATGCCTTCCCCCTGTGCGTCAAAACCAAGGATGTGGACGAATTTGTCCGCACCGTTTACAATATTTCCGGCTCTTTCGGCGGCATCAACCTGGAGGATATTGCCGCGCCCCGGTGCTTTGAAATTGAGGCGAAGCTGAAGCAGCTTTGCGATATTCCTGTGTTCCACGATGACCAGCATGGCACCGCCGTCATCGTCCTGGCTGGCCTGCTGAACGCACTGAAGGTGGTCGGCAAGAAGAAGGAAGATGTGAAGATTGTCACCGTGGGTGCCGGTGCTGCCGGTATCTCGATCGTTAAGCTCTTGCTGGCTGTGGGCTTCAAAAATATCACTATGTGCGGCCGCAGAGGCGCACTGTACGATGGCATGCCCGGCATGAACTGGGCCCAGGCGGAAATGGCCAAGATCACCAACCCCGACCAGACCCCTGGAACGCTGGCCGAAAAGCTGGTGGGCGCCGATGTGTTTATCGGCACTTCCGGTCCCGGTGTGGCTACTAAGGAAATGATCGCCGGCATGAACAAAGACGCCATTGTCTTTGCCTGCGCCAATCCCACTCCCGAAATTTTCCCCGATGAGGCCAAGGCCGGCGGTGCATTGATCGTTTCTACCGGCCGCAGCGATTTTGCCAACCAGATCAACAATGTGCTGGCATTCCCCGGCATTTTCCGTGGCGCGTTCGATGTGCGGGCAAGCCAGATCAATGAAGAAATGAAGCTGGCCGCTGCCTATGCCATTGCCTCCATGATCCCCGAGGAGGAACTGAGCCCCGAAAATATCATTCCCAAAGCCTTTGACCGCCGGGTTGGCCCGGCCGTCGCCAAAGCCGTCGCTGAAGCTGCCCGGGCTACCGGTGTGGCTAGAATTTAAGGAGGAACACAGAAAATGGACATCATGAGACTTTTTGAAGAAACTGCCTACATCCGCATGGGCGGCACTGCCGAAGAGCTGCGCTGCGCCGAGTATCTGCAGGCCGAGTGCGCAAAGCTGGGCCTGGAAGCCACCATCGAATCCTTCCCCGTGCAGATGGCCACCATCGAGGAAGCCAAGCTGATCGTCGACGGCAAGGAAATCACCTGCAAGGGCTATCGCAATGCCGGCACCCACGAAGTGGAAGCCCCCCTGTACTACCTGTCTTCCACCGATCCCTATGCCCTCAGCAAATGCAAGGGTAAGATCGTCATGATCGATGGCTACCTGGGCTACTGGATGTACCGTGACATTCTGGAAAACGGTGCTGTGGGTTTCGTTACTTACGACGGCAATGCCAACTATGCCGACCGCGACATTGACCAGCGTGAGCTGCGTGCTCAGGTTTCCGAGGGCGTGGAAAAGATCCCCGGTGTCAATATCAATGCTAAGGATGCCATTGAGCTGGTGAAGAACAACGCTGCTACCGCCAAGATCGTGCTGAAGCAGGAAGAGTTTACCGCCGATTCCCACAATGTGATCCTGGAAATGCCCGGCACTCGTCCCGAAACTATCGTCTTCACTGCGCACTATGACTCTACCAGCCTTTCCCAGGGCGCTTATGACAATATGTCCGGTTCTGTGGGCCTGTTGGGCATCGCCGAGTATTTCACCAAGCATCCCCATAGCTACGGCCTGCGTTTCGTCTGGTGCGGTAGCGAGGAGCGTGGCCTGCTGGGCTCCAAGGCCTACTGCCGTGACCACGAGGAAGCGCTGAAGGATGTTGTGCTGAACATCAACCTGGAT
>RHMF01000871.1_pt1 | contig 13501 bp, 22 predicted proteins | sample 5365151 | NCBI WGS metagenome assembly RHMF01 (sample SAMN10266501, study PRJNA497801) | feces metagenome | isolation source: feces | host: Bos taurus | place: China: Prairie of Fairy Mountain | collected 2017-08-14 | reverse complement strand
TATTCTTATTTCCATGGCTCTTTCTTCTTTATCTGTAATGAATTTTATTTCTTATGAACCTGTAAGAGTACAAGGATTAGGAACTACAAATAGACCAGTAGATGAGTTTAAACTCACTAATGTAGTAGGAAGAAAATTACCAAAAATTATTGAACAAGAATTATCTCAAAAGCTTTCTATCTAGAGTAAACAAGTAGTCTAGCTTTTAACCGTCAATTAACAAAACAAGCAGTTTTATCATCATCCATTATCTTAAACAGGATGTTTTATCATCATCCATTTTAAGATAACAGGATGTTTTATCATCATCCATTATCTTAAAAATGGATGTTTTATCATCACTTCTATATAATCTAAATAGTTATTATTCTCAATAGGCTTGCAGCTCGTTCGCTTCGCTCACTTGCTTCTAGATAGGCTGGCGCGAACTGTGAGAAGGAAGGAATGGACAATGGAAATTTTATTTGATAGAGAAATTGCTTAGTTGAAGGCGAAAATTGAAGGATAGTATGGTAGTGTATGGGGATTTAAAGAAGCTTTGAAGAGGAAGAAGAGGAATGGAAAGAGTTGTTTGAAGGAAGAGAGAAGACGTGGGAAGAGTTGTGGAAGAAGATAGAAGGCGGAAAAGAGGAAGAAAAAATAGAAACAAGCTACGAAGAGAGAATGAGCTAGTGAAAAGAGGATAGTATAAGTGAAAACTGTGGAAATGGGGTCCCACAAGCTAGCCCTATTTCTCCATTCAACCATTTCCGTCACCGATATAGTCTTTTTTTTAACTACATGCACTTGACAAATTTAAAAATTTATGTTATAATATTAAAAAAAGGCTTAAATATTTGTTAAATCCTCTCCCTTGACAAATAAAAAAATTTATAGTATAATAAAATGGGAGACCTTTTTCCTTTAAACGAAACGCTAAGCCATATAATCGGTCAACTAGCTCGACGAGCCATATAACACCTGCTGCAGCAGGTGGATGCACTTCACTACACTAAAGTGTTAAAAATTTCACAAAGTTAGTTAGCCGTAACTAATGTTAGTTAGACTAAACTAACTGTCGTTAGTCAAAACTAACCAAGCGGACTTTGTTAAAATTTTAACAAAAAATTTTTTGTGCATTTTGCCTATTGACAAATGGAAAATAGGTAAAAATGCACAAATTTTTTATGTTTTTTGTGAAATTTTTGTGCAAAATTTCGGGATTTTTGGAAAATTGTTAAAAATTTAACAAAACCTTTGTGAAAATTGCCTATTGACAAAGGAAAAATTTTTCGGTACTGGCAGAGCCAAAGCGTACCGATGAAGTTTTTAAGTATTTTTTTCAGGAAAATAACATTTTTGTGATAGAAATGGGTTAGAAAATGAAAAATTGTTACATGAATATAAAAGAAAAATAACGGTTCGCTCTGAAAGAAAGCGAACCGCCCAAAAGAAGAGCATGCTCCAGGGAGGAAAGAGCATGCTTTGAAAATATCAATTTAGAAGGTAGAAAAAAATAGTATTGCTACAATGGTAAAAACAAGAAACGTGATTGTGTAAACTTTTGCACAAAGGGAAAATATTAAAGTAAAAAACATAAATAAATAAAAGCTAATGAGAAAAATTTTCCTCAGTCGATTTTCTGCTTTAATAGAGAGATTTGCAAAAAACCATATTACAGAACAAATAAACATAGTAAAAATTAAAATTATCTCTATAGCTACAAAAACATAAAATAAAATTATCATTAGTCTTCTCCTGTTAATTTTTCTTTCCTTTTAGTATGTATCATAGCCCATCATTTCAGCAAAGGTGTCAGAAACTCTTCCATAGCACTTCAGCTCTTCATCGGGAAAATTTTCTGTTGCAATATCCCATGCCATCTCATGGGCTTCTTCGTTGTCTAATACCTCTACGAAAAACTGCTCTCCGCAGTAGTCACTATCTTCGCCAGTTACTTCAAACCAGTAGTCAATGTAGTGATAAGTGTTTGTCATTTTTGTAATCTCCTTTTCTTATTTTGTAAGTTAATTATAACGAATTATGGGAAGAAAATCAAGTAGTAAAATTGCACAAAGTTGGAGAAATTTTTTTGTATAGTATTACTACTTGACAAAATTGGTTCGTTTGAGCAGCAAACGAACCACCCATGCTCCGCCTGGTTGAGCATGTCCCAGTGGAGCATCGAGCACGCGGCGGCTGCTCAACGGATTTTTTCACGGGCGGGACGGAGCATTGAGCAAGGCCGCCGCGTTTTTGGTATGCTTCACTAGACATGCTCTGTGCTTTCTTTCTCTTGCTTTCATCGAGCATTTAATGCTTCGAAAAAATAGCAGTTTTATTTATTCTGAAGTTCTAATCACGAATAAGCACGTCAATTAAAAATACAAGCAATCTATCTTTTAAATTAAAATAAAATCCCTAGGCTCTGACCCTAGGGATTTTTTTATTTTTTCTTGTTGTGTTTTATAAGGTTGAGCGTGTAGCTTTCCTCGTCAAGAACAAAATTGATGTACTTTTCTTTGTTTTCTATTGCTATGGTTTCATTCTCGGGAAACGCTTCTTTGAGTGCTTCGAACAATAGAGAGATTATTTTTTGCTTTGTGGGATTTTCTTTCCGAGTAGGCTTTTTTCTTTCTCTCTTGTCTTTCTGCGCTCCGTGTACTGTCTGCGTTATTCTGTTTTTGCTTGCTTCAGTTGACAGCTGGTCGGCTTCTTCGTTGCCTATAAGTTCTTTATCGTAGAGATAAAGTTCACAGGCTTCAGCGAGAGAGAGTTCTTCGTCCTGCTCCATAAGTGCGTCAATCGCATTGTCGGGAATTGTGTACTGTTTGTTTTCGTAGGTGTAAAGCATGTTTTGTTTCTCCTTTCTCTTGTTTTCTGTATAAATTATAACATAAATTTTTTAATTTGTCAAGGGCATTTTTTTGATGTTTTTTATCCTCTTTAGAGCAGGGAGGAAGGCAGGTTAGAGCCGTCTAACCTGCCTTTGAAAAGGAGGAAACAAAATGTTCTGTTCGAGTGAGAGTGGAGGGACTTGAACCCTCGACAACTTGATTAAAAGTCAAGTGCGCTACCACTGCGCCACACTCCCGGAGGAGTGCGGTTTTAAGGGATTACCGCAAACCCTGTGAGTTAGGCTACCGTGTAAAGGTTCTTGCCTTTTACGGTTTCCTTTTTAACCCTGTCACCGAGAGAGCGGATAAGAGCCGTTACCCTCTGTGAGTTGTAGGAAGCGACTTCCTCGTTGGAAGTAAGCTTGATGAGTTCGCCGACAGTTACAGGTGCGTCCATCTCCGCAAGTGCGTTGTAGACAAGTTCTGCACGCTGTGCGGTTTCGGCTTTCTTCTTGGAGTTGCCGTTAGACTTTTTCTTTCCGAGCAGTTCGATTTCATGCTCACAGAAAGCCTTGATTTCCTCGGTTACATTGTCAAGTTCCATGATTGCGGTAAACATTTCTTTCTTCGTCATAATTCATCAATTCCTTTCTTTGATTTTGTAAGTTTATTATATCATGTTTTAAAAAGTTTGTCAAGAGGAAAATTCAATTTTTTTTTGAATTTTTTTATTCATTTCTCTCATGGAGTGCTAGCCCTCGTAAGTTCCTCACGTCCTCTTGACAAGTATAATATTACCACAGACTACCTTTGAAGTCAACAGATTTTTTAAAATTTGTTGTACTTCTAGAAGTACAATCTGCGGAAGCAGATCGTGACGGTTTATGTGACGGTTTAGCACTTTAGTGTGGTGAAGTGACGCTTTTTGTGACGGTTTGCACTTTAGCACTTTAGCGCGCTAAAGTGCAGTTTTGGGAAAAATTGTACTTGAAAAAGTACAATTTTCCCCTTGACAAAAATGCCAGAGGGTGGTATAATGGAATTTTCGGCGCTCGCACTGTGGTGCTCGCGCCGCCCATAAGAAAGAGCATGCTCGAAGTGAGCATGCTCTGCGAGTTAGTCGAACAGGACTGAAACTCTGTCGGCTTTTTTATCAAGGTTTTCGATGTCCTCTGCTGTAGGATAGCGTCCTTTGAATCTATCCCTTGGAGTAAAACGAGCGTATTTCTTTTTTTTGAAATAGTCCCGCATTACATTTTCCATGGTGAGTGCTTTTTCTTCTGTGTCGAAAATAAAGCAAGTGAGAATTTCTGTGCAAGTTGCATTGTAGGTGTTTTCGAGTTGTTCAATGCGCTTTTCAAGACTGTTTGTTTCTCCCACTTTGTAAAAGCGGATTTTTTTGTTGTTATCATCTGCGAAAAGCAGAAGATAAGTGAAGTATTTTGTGCGTTTCATTTAGTGTTATCCTTTCTTTAGTCTGGTAGTATTATAGCATAGGTGCAATAAGATGTCAAGCAGTATTTGATAAAAATTTTTGAGAGACGATAAAAAGTATGTAGACAAGCAGTGATGCTTGTCTGACAAGATAATTTGCCTGTTTTTTAAATAGGTTTTGCTTGGGGCTTATGTTTTTTGATGTAAATAAAAATGCGGCGGTCCGTGAGTAGGACCGCCTGCACTAGGTTAGTGGTGACTAATAGCAAGCACCGCCGCAGTTTTATTCTTCACTATCTTCTATTAAATTTATTTCCCAGAAATAAATATCTCCATTTTCCATCTTTTCTTTGAAAAGGTCTTTTACCTCCTCTTTACTTTCTGCTTCAATTACATCACAACCTACAAAGTCTACATAAAATTTCATTTTCTTTCTTCCTTTCTCTTGTTTATTTCTGTGTCTATTATATCACTTTGCGAGTAAATGTCAACCCTTATTTCAGGAAAATATTGTACTAAAATTAGTACAATTTTTCGCTTGACAAAATGGCAATAGTATGGTATAATGGACTACTCGGAGCGTGCTCATGCTTAAAGAGCACGAGCACGCTCCGCCCGTGCCTTGCGTGCTCTGCTCTGTGCTCGAGCACCGCCTATTTTTTGGGCGGGCGGTGCTTCGTGAGCATTACTGTGTAGTTATTTCCGCCGTAGGTGAAAGAGAATTTTTGCTCGTTGAGCACGGCGGTTATTTCTGCTTTCTGCTCTATTGCTTTTTGGAGCAGGTCGAGCAGGTCTTTCTTTTCAGTGTCAACCTTACGGACTTTTTCAGCTTTTTTTCGGGGCGTCATGCTCTGCTCGTACCTTTTCAGCTTTTTAGCTTTAGCGGTCATCTGCTCGGCTTCAGCGTTTTCAATTTCTTCATGGTCATAAGCGTAAAGCTCTTCTGCTTCTGCTCTTGAGATTTTAAGGTCGAGCATGTTTTTCTGTATTTCCTGTTCTTTAGTCATGTTTCACGCTCCTTTCAAAATTCACACGGAGCGGAGCATTTCCGCTCCGTGCTTTTGTGGGTTAGGCTACTGTGTAAAGGTTCTTTCCCTTGACAGTTTCTTTCTTTACCCTGTTGCCAAGGCTTCTGATAAGGGCGGTAACTCTCTGCGAGTTATAGCTTGCTACTTCAGCGTCAGAGGTGAGCTTGATAAGTTCGCCAACTGTTACGGGGCTATCCATTTCAGCGAGTGCATTGAAAACTTTTTCGGCTCTCTCTGCTGTTTCTGCTTTCTTCTTTGAGTTTCCTGTTGCGGTTCTCTTATCGAGAATGGCAATTTCTTTTTCGCAAAACTCCTTGATTTCATCTGTTACGTTGTCGAGGTTCATGATTACTGTGTACATTTCTTTCTTTGTCATTTTCTTTTTTCCTTTCTCTTTGTGCGGGTGATTTCTTATTACTCTTATATTGTAACGCTTGCCTGTTTTATTGTCAAGCGTTTTTTGAAAATTTTTTGAGAATTGCCTGTTATTTTTCAAACAGGCATTTTCTCATTTTCTTATGTGAGCGGAAACAGTAAGCGAGAATTTCTGCTTCTATTAAAATGTCATCAATTCCGACGTGCTGTTCTTCAAATGTTTCGTCCTGTATAATGTATCTGTAAATTGTTTCTGCTTTGTACTGGTTCTGTGGCGGTCTATGATTAGTTTTAAATCCGTACCTGTCACAAAAACTTGTATAAGTTTTTCTCTGCTTCAGAACATCACGGCTCATTTTCAATGTATCCCAAATTTCCATTTTAGGGAAAAAATATTTTACTGCGCTTCCGCTTAAATATCTTACTGTATTATTTAAAGCGTTCATGTCAAACCGTGCATTATGTGCGTACCAAGCTTTTATGTTATACTTTTCAATAAGGGCTGTAAGCATTTTTCTTGCCGTCCATATTGTAACAAGCTTTCTGCTTCCGTTTTTTATTTCCTTTTCATAGCGTGGTAACTTTTCTTTGTAGTATGCACTATTCATCATTTCATGCCAACAGTAAATATCTGCTATTGCCAGGCTTCCTTTTTCGTAAATATTTCCCTGTTTATCGGATATTACATATCCTATATCATAAACAAGACTGTCTTTTAAATCAAGTTTATCATCTGTTAAATATCCGTTTGCTGTTTCTGTGTCAATTCCGAGTAAGTATGTTTTTCTCTTATCCATGTTTATTTTCTCCTTTTCTCTTGTTCTGTTATCAATTATACTCTTATTAGTTTTCGTTGTCAAGTGTTTTTTGTAAATTTTCAAAAAGTTTTTTTATGTCTTTTTCAAACTGCTTCAGCAGTCTTATATTTCCCTGTACTATTCTGCAAGCTTCTTTTGTTGCTTCAGCTTCAACAGGCAAGTACATGTATAATTTCTGCTGTTCTTCAAGTGATATATTTCTTTCAAGAATTTGCACACATTCTTTTCTATAAGAGTTTATTTCCTTTTTTGAAAAGCTTTTTACTGTCTTATGGTGTCCTACTTCATGGAGTATATCAAAAGTGTAATTTGATATAGGTAAATACTGTCCTGTATAGTTAAAGTAAAATTCTGCATACAGTCTGTCACAAATTGCTTCAAGCTCCATATCTTCATCAAGTATGCTATAAAATACTGTCGGCATATCATCGTCATCTTCTCCATAGGAAAAGAATGTATCTGCACAAGCATATAATTCATACATACCCAAGTCATTGAACAGCTTTTCAATTCTGATTGTTATTTTATCAATTTCTTTCATCTGTTTAGTCCTCCTTTATAAGTTTTTCAAGCTCTGCAATTATATTGTTGTTTGCGTCTATTGTTGTTCCAAGCGTCCAACCGTTACGGACTTTTGCGTTATCATCAATAAGTATCTGATAATCTGCTTTTGCTCTTGTGCAATTGGCTTTCGTTGTTCCATACTTTACAATGTGTATTTCATCGTAGGGAAAATTATATTTCTCCAACCATGCTATTTTAGCATATCCAACAGCTTTATTATATTCTTTTGTGCCGTTTTTTGCCGTCCATGTGGTGATGGCAATTCTCCAACCGTCAGCCTTAAGCATATTCAGCACTTTGTTAAGCTGTACCATGTTATACATCGGCTCTGCAATTTCATAAGGTCTTGTTCTTTCAGCCTGTAAATCTGTAAGCCAGTCATTGACCCTGTAAAGGTCTGCAATTGTACCGTCCATGTCAAATACTAACATTTTTGTCATATCCTAACCCTCCGTTTTTTCTTTAATTATACATTAAAGTCAATAGATTGTCAAGAAAAAGTTTTGCAGGATTGAAAAAATTTTTATTCATTTTCTTTAGCACTTTAGCGTGTGAAAGTGCGGTCCTGGGCGGAACCGCACTTTCAGGATTTATCACTTCACCGTGCTAAAGTGCGGTTCGCGCACTTTATCGCTTTAGCACTTTAGCGTGCTAAAGCGGCCTCCGGCGGCCCTAACCGGAGTTAGCCTGGGCTAACCGGTGTTAGATCAGACTAACGGGAGTTAGGCAAACTAACCAGAGTTAGTCTTGCCGGATTGTATTTTTTTTAGTACAATCTTGACAGTCAAATCGGTTCGTGCTGAAAGAGCACGAACCGCCCATAAGAAAGAGCATGCTCAGCAGGAGGAGGACTGAGCATGCTCGGGGTTAGTTAGTCACGGCTGTTTATTGTTATGGTGCGGTCGAGAGGGTCTAAATACAAGTCTTCCTTGTATAATTCACGATAGACGCTTTCTCCTTCTTCTACATTAGTACAAGTCCATACTTCAGTATCGTTTCCATATTTCCATGCATATTCTTCAAGTATAAGCCTAAGTTCTCCAAGTGTCATTTTATTTTCTTCCTTTCTTTTTTTGTTGAGTTTATTATACTATGGATTTTACTGTTTGTCAAGAGGTAAATTGTACTTATTCAAGTACAATTTATTCCTCCGTTTCACATTCTTTGTATTGTTTAATTGAATTATATCCTGTGTAATAAAACAGAATTGCATTTGTAGTTTCTTCTGTGCGTCCGCCTATTGCATAGGCAAGGTCAAGAGCATCTTCATGCATACCGATTACTTCGTTTAAAAAATCATACTGTTCTGTGAATGTCATTTTGTTTTCCTCCCTTTTCTTTAACTGTACTCATTATACTAAAAGATAATAATTTTGTCAAGGGTTTTTTATGTACTAAAATTAATACAATTTATGTGACGATCCATGTGACGCTTTCACACTTTAACGTGATGAAGTGCGGTTACGGGCAGGATTGTACTAAAAAAAATACAATTTTTTCGCTTGACAAATTCCGGCGGGTGTGGTAAAATATATCCTCGGCGCGTTTCTATGCTTGAAGAGCACGGAAACGCGCCGGCCATAACCTCATGCTCCTTTTCCCCCATGCTCTTGCTCCGTGTGGAGCATACCAGTCGCGGCGGTGGCTGCTCGGAGTTGCAGATGAGCTGGCTTTCGGGTTAAAAAAAATAAGGTATGCTCGAGCATACCCCAGAAAAAATTGACTTTGTACAGGGTGAAAAGATTTTTCGGTCTAGCTCTACCGATTAGGTGAGCCACCGAGCATTTTAATTCTCAACATAGATTTCTTGAGAAAAATAAAATACATTGTCTGCGGTAGTGCATTTATAACAGCTTGTTAAAAAATCTTGAACAGCCTCAAGAGAGGATATAAAAGCTATCTAAACAAGCCCTTCTGCACTACATTCGAAAATTCTATAAATTTTCATAATGTATTTTCTCCCTGTATGTAATTTTTTATTATGTATATAATATAACAAAAAATTTTAAAAAATGCAAATAAGACGCGGAAGCCCTTAATCATTAAAAAACTGCCCTTGTCTAGCAAGGGCAGCCGCAGTTTATCTACTATACGTTAGGACTGGTAAAAATATTTGTTCTCTTTCCAGTCTTTCACTATTCTATTGAAGACGTCCTCCGCTGTGAGCCAGCCCACAACATCATCGTCCTCACTTTCTTCTCTTGTGAGAAGCCCCATGATTTCAAGAAGTCCTTCTTCATGTCCGTATGACATGGGATTGCAGATAACACTGCATTCTCTTATTATATTGTTGGGGTAAAGGATGTGATAGCATCCGAAGTCGTCCTTTTCAAGGTCGAACATGTATTCGGAGCACTTGTCCTCTTCTGCTTCGAGGAGCTGTATAAGCTTGTCCATTTCATTCTTGATTTCTCTTGTCATTTTTTATTCCTCCATCTGTTTTCTTATTTCTTTGCTATTGTTTTTCCTGTCATATGCTTTTTTGCTTTTATGGGGTCGAGTACCTGTATTAAAAGGCACTCTCACCCTTTGTTTTTTTGCTCTCTCTTTTCGTTCATTCTTCTCGACCATCATATTACCTCTTCAAATCCCTCTTCGAGGAGTGATGCTATATCCTCTTCGATGTTTTCAACCAGTCCGCTTCGAACATGATTGTTATCTATATACCATTCGAAGCTATATTCGGAAATGTTTATTACTTCATATACATCTTTACCTGTATATCTATTGTAGCTTGTTCTCTCAAAACATCTTGTGTACATTTTTGTTCCTCCCTTGTGTTTTTCTTTATTATACATTATCTTTTTTAACTTGTCAACTATTTTTTTGTGTTATAATGCACTATATTTCATTATAGTGCATTATAACTGTATTGTAGTAGCATTTATCCAGTAATTCTTTGTTTATGTAACCGAACCTTTTTGCCTGTCCACAGCGGGCGATAAGTTTAGTAACGAGTTTTCCAGTGTTTTTGTTGTAAACTCTGATGATGCCTGTATCTGTGAGTTTGTGTATTTCAACGCCGTCCTTGTGACCTTTATTCACTTCGATCGACCTTATCACGCTACCTTGACCGATGATATTTTCGATGATGTTTTCCCTTGCCTGTCTGTCTTTTCTGTAGTGATTGCTTTTCATTTTTACGTCCTCCCTTGTCTTTATCTGTCTGTATTATACAGCTAATAAAAGAACCTGTCAAGCGTTTTTTATAGCATTTTAGTGCTATTTTTCGTTGTAATTTTGTACAAAATTGTTTCTTTTCTATTGTTCATTTTGTACATGTTTTGAAAAGTCAATAGACAGATTGCATAAAGTTTCGGGATTGTTTTTGTGTAGAATGCCGATGGATTTTTTCGAACAATAGTTCGATTGTGAATTTTTTAACAAATTTTCGACCTCACACTTTCGTACACTAAAGCATAACGCTTTAACGCGCTAAAGTCAGTTATGGGAAAGAGATTGTTAAAAAATTAACAATCTTGCTGGCAGATTTTTTGAGATTGTTAAAAATTTAACAATCTTCGAGCTGAGACTTTCGCACTCTGCTTCGTTAAAGTGGAGTATCAAAAAAATAAGGCTTTCGCCTTATTTTTCAATCGGTGTGAGAGTGATTTTTGTGTTGTGGTAGTTCCATTCATCTGAAAACTCTCTGATGAAATTTTCAAGCCAAGTTTTAGCGTGTGAGTAGTCGTTGCAGGTCTTTTCTACGATTTCAAGAGTATCTTTGTTTTCAAGTCTTACTAACATTTTTGGTTCCTCCCTGTTTTTTATTTTCTGTATTCATTATAACGCTAAAAAGCTATGTTGTCAACACTTTTTTTGTATTAAAATCAATACAATTTTTGTGACGTTTTAGGTGACGCTTTCTTACTTTAGTGCGCTAAAGTCCCACAGAAAAATAGCCTGTTAAAAATTTAACAATTTTTTCGAGCTGGAACTTTCGCACTCTACCTCGTTAAAGTGAGGTACGAAAAAAATAGCACTCGGATTTTCCGAGTGCTAACTTTTTTATTTCCAAGTGTACATGGTTTCTACATTGTAGATTTTTCCATTTTCAGTGATAAAGTTCCAGTTTGTATCGTAGCAATCATTACCTGCACAATTATTTAAAAGTTCTAAGGTTTCTTCTAAGGACCATTCTGTTTTTACAACAGTTTTTTCTAAGTTAGCATATTTTCTAAAAGTAGAAAAGGAAATTGTGATTTCTGCTCTGTCCCATCTGATTACTCTTTCCCAGTCTTCCCAGTCCATTGTGCGTCCTTTGTAGGTTTCTGCTAATCTGTTAAGTGCTATTTTGGTGGTTTCTTTCATTGTCATTTTTTGTTCCTCCCTGTTTTTTATTTTCTATACTTATTATAATGCTGTGCAATAAAAATGTCAACACTTTTTTTGAAAAAAATTGTACTTCTAGAGGTACAATCTTAGTGACGCTTTGTGTGACGCTTTCGGGCTTTAGTGTACTAAAGTCAATGCCCACTATTTACTTTCACACTCTACCACTTCACCGCGCTAAAGTGCAACAAGCTGCGGCGGCCGCGTGGTGGCTCTGCCTTGCCAGTGAAAAGCTGCCGAGCGCGGCCGCCGCGGTTAGGTACATCTAACTTAATAACATCAAAAAAATAAAAGAGTTTTTCAACTCTTTTATTCTTTCTGTTCTCTTGTTTATCTGTTAATCGAAAAGCTTGTTATTTCATCATCAAGTCTTGTTTCGTCCGTTCCGTTAGTTGAGAAGTAAAGCGTTACGCTGTCGCCCTCTCTTACGTTGTCTTCTTCCTGTTCGTACTCCCAAAGATTGTTAGTGTCATCACAAAAAGTTATTACTCCATTTTTTACGCTGTCAACTGTTGCGTTCATTGAATAGCTGTTTTCCATGTTTCCAACTGCTCCGAAAAGAATACCTATAAAAAGTGCTAACATTGTAATGTAAAGTTTAAAAGTGTTTGTCATTGTTTAAATCCTCCTTAATTGATTGTACCTTAATGATACTCTCTTTTCTCTCTCTTGCCAACACAACAAACATCAAATTGAATGATTATTTTTACTTTCTTTTTTGTGTCTTTGTTGACACAAAAACTCTCTTTCGGTCACTCGCGCTCACACATCACCGCACTAAAGCGTCACAAAAAACGTCCTTGTTAAATTTTTAACAAACTTTTCGAGTTGAAACTTTCGTACACTAAAGTGCTAAAGTGCAGCACCAAAAAAGAAAAGGCTTTTCAGCCTTTTCTTTAAAGGAAAGTTTTTTCCATCTCTCTTAAGTACCAGTTGAAAACTTCCTTTTCTTTTGCTATTATGGACTTGCAAGCTGTGAAGTTTGTTCTGTATTTGCTATTGCTTAAAGCAGGAAAACGGTTAAAGGTTTCTTCTCTGTTAGCTCTTTCGCTCTTAAGTGCTTTCATTGTGCTTTCGTATCTCTCTTTGATTTCTGTGATTGTCATTTTTGTATCCTCCCTTGTTTTGATAAGTTAAGTATACTCTCTTTTTTTTGATAAGTCAATACACTTTTGAAAAAAAGATTGTATTTCTATCAATACAATTTGCTTTTTATCAATCTCTCTCTTTTGCACAACAACAACCGAATGATTAGCACTCGTCCTCCTCGGCTGCTAAACCGCACTGTCGCACTTCACTGCGTGAAAGTGCGATCCGCACAGAACCGCAATTTCACACTTTAGTGTGTGAAAGTAAATTGCTGAAAGCATCGCACTTTCGTGCTTTAGTGTGTGAAAGTGCGATCCAGCTTTTCATTTCACTTTAGCACTTTAGTGCGTGAAAGTAAAAAATCGACCTGTCTGCGGATGTCTGCGAAAAAAGGCTTCTCATCGCAAAGTGCAAAGTTTTTTACAAACTTTCACACTTTACCTTGTGAAAGTGTAGTACTTCAGTGTGCGAAAGTGTCACACTTTACAGGACGAAAGTGTAGCGCTTCACCGTGCTAAAGTGCGGTTAAAAATGCTGAAGAGATTGTGAAAAAATTAACAACAGCTTCGCTGAGCCGCAGGCGGCCCGAGCGTCATTTTACCCCGAGGTCAATTTGTAGCGGGTTCTTTTTTAAAAGGCGCTTTCTACGGAACGTTCGCCTAGGGGGCATACCTTTCAGGATTTTTATAAATAGATTTTGGAAAATAGGTTTCGCTCCCCAACACTTGTACCAAAAAATTTCCTAAAACAAAAAAAGGAGAATTTCTTTCTCCTTTTTACTACTTATTTCTTCGATTAAAAACTATCTTCTTGTATATATATTACCTTCCGTTTACTCTTTTTCCATGATTTCTAGGCTTTGCACCCCACATAAGTTCATAAAGTCCACGCTTTAAAATCTTCTTTGTAGAAGGTATTCCTTTAGGTATTCGAACTTTTGCCATAATCTTAATCTTCTCCTTACCATTTTATCCAATAACCCGGTTCTCTATCTCTTATCTCTATCTGGAATCCTTCGTTTCTAAAAAACTCTCTCTCCTGTTCT